>Ga0123353_10004278_pt1 | contig 18346 bp, 12 predicted proteins | sample TergutLab28metaG_3_FD_92763 | JGI IMG/M metagenome (GOLD analysis project Ga0123353, IMG submission 92763) | Labiotermes labralis P3 segment gut microbial communities from Petit-Saut dam, French Guiana - Lab288 P3 | ecosystem: Host-associated > Arthropoda: Insects > Digestive system > Gut ... | reverse complement strand
TCTTATGTTTATTGGATCGTGCATCATCTTGATAGTTGAATAAAGAGAGACCAACTTGATGTCACTTGCTTTTTTATTTCATTATTTAATGCTCAACATGTTTCGGATGTTAATATATCCGAAACATGTTGAGCATTAAATAATGAAATAAAAAAGCAAGTGACATCAAGTTGGTCTCTCTTTATTGAACTACCAATAATCTATGTAGTTTGATTTTATCTAAAATTTTGTCTGAAACATTCCTCGTCGTAAGAAGTGAGCGGGATATTATAAACGTACATAGGTATTCATGTAAATTAGCCGTTATTATTCTCAGATTTTAATAAAACTCGCATTTTCTCGACAGATTTTCGAAAAATTCTCAAATATCAAATTCTATGAAACTCTATCCTGTGGGAGCTGAGTTCTTCCATGACGGACAGACATGACGAAACCAATAGTCACATATCACAATTTTGAGGACGCGTGTACAATATAATTGAAAACACCTGGAATGAAGCTGTCTAGTCCTAATTAGGTGTAATGTCCCCAAAATTTCCTGCAGGGTGAGGGGCTGAACAGGCAAATACCTTAGCCGTGGCCATTGGTGTCACAGATGGGTTTTGAACCACGTACCTCCCAAATACAAGTGAGAAACCTAACCGCTTGTGCCACTTCACCAACAGTTTGTGTTTATGAATCCTACTGTTGCTTACTTTTTTGTAAATGTTAATACAATTGGGTCTTGCTGTTTATTTTGGGTTATTTTGGTGGAGAATAATTGGAAGCAGCTGTTACGCGCATACATTCTGTTGAACTTACGAATATAAAAGTATTTTTATCTTTCGCTACTGTACTTAAGTCAAATAAATCTACTTATAAACTAATAGTTAGGTCGCATATTGTCATACATTGCCCGTCCTTAAGGATATTGCCCAGGCCTGAAAGCTGATCACTCTCTATCCTCACACATCTTCTGCCCTTGCTTTATCACTTTACACTTTTATCGTGTCACACAAACACTGATCTACTCTGTTAGATGGAGGGAGGTACAAAATATTCCACCAGAGCACTTTTTATGTTTATGAAAGGAACTTTCTATATGAGAGCCATATTAATTTTCATGTTGGAATATTCGATACATTTACCAACAGTGTGCTTGAAAATGTCTGTGCTTTCCGTTCTTGAATATTTAATGGACTTTGAGCAGCTAGAATTTAGCTAAATTCCGTTTGACGAATCTGAATTATAGAGAGACGTTTCCGTAAGTCCGGTCGATCTATTTGTGTGTCACAATGATTGTCACTTGCCCGAAGGAGAGTTTTGTAATATTCAGCTGCAGATTATGTACAAATAATCTGCATCGTATAGGCCTATAGAGGATATTTGAAGTTCCCACAGCTATGACTGCGGGAGTCCGTGTCTTGTGGAATGTCTTGCCTTTATTCCTATAAATCAGTACCAGTCTACGCGGCGCCGAAGCGAAAAGAGGAAGTATATTAATATTCTTAAGTCTTGTTTAAAGTTTTGCTGTTAATATATGTACTACCAAGTTAATTGTCCAAGAAGTTTGTCTTTTGCCCACACGGTTTGCTCAGAATTTCATACGATTCTAATAACAAAAATCATTATAATAAGCAGTATTAATTACTTCAACATTGTAACAAAGAACGATGCGTTTCCGGTAGAAGTTTACCTCTTAAATATTGAGTGCATGAGGTTTAGTCTTCACTCTTTCATTTCTCGTATATCTTCATATACTGTTGCTACTTTACAGATCTTCGAGTGAAAGGTAAAGTGATCCCGTTACAGGCCCGGTGTGGCCCAGAGGGTGTGTAGAGGTATAGCTCTACTCTTCCATGACCGCGGCACTAGAAAAGGGTGAGTGGTCAGCAGCACGCCCCGGCCGCACTTTACCCCCGGGAGAAACACAGTACCCATTGTACAGGAGGCTGGGTGGGCCTCAGAGCCGGTCTGGACGGGCGGAAAATCTCGCCCACACGGGGATTCGATCCCGCACCTTCCAGCCTGTAGTAAGTCGCTATAGCGACTGAGTTACCGGGCCCACACGGATCTTTGATTATTAAAGAAAATGTACGAAATAAACAGAAGAAAATACAAGATTGGAAATGATCTGTTCCGTGACGTTGCAGACTTTACTAAGGTATTCTTTACTTTGAAAGTATCGTAGAGTTTCTCGGTACACGAGTAAGTGTTGATTTTATGTATGCCTACAAGAAGTAAATGGTCTTTCTTGCGTCCATATTGACGTACGTTGCAAATGTTTGGTGGATTTCTATGCGGAATATCCATCCACGAATGTTCATTTACGCCTCTTAAGGGAGGTATGGCCTTTATTGCGCCGGTTTTTGCAGAATTCATAATTGCCCGATAAAGTTTTGCAGAAATCTGTTGTACCGAATTTTATCCCAGTCGGAAGAAACATACCGGGAAATATTCTAGACAAAAGTTGTAGAGGAAATTAAAATACATATTTATTTTCAATACTCGTTTTCCCCGAAAACCATGCCGTTTTTGAGATAACGTGGAAGAAAAACAAAATGCTTACTTACATTTCCCCTGCAACAGTGGTAACTCGAACGCTCCACAAGGGTACGTTAAGCGTACATTACCTATCTTGTTTATTTTACCATGTTGTCAGTATCTCACATTGTATAGCGTCGATGGTAGAATAAATGGTGAATGATCACTTGAAGGGATTTGGAAGGAAACGGTGTTGATTTAGCCGATATGTTATTTTGGCATTTGCCTCTAGGTGCTGTGCAAGACTTGGTAAACCTGAGGGTAGCCTTTGTTGTGGCCGAGATTCGCAGGAGACACACACCAATACAGGACTAAAACATGACAGTTACATTTACCATGTTAGCGCAGTCCATGTAGGGACGAGGACATGGGCAGGGCAACCAAGGAGCCTTGGTTCGATTCCCTGCAGTTGCTGGAGATTTATCTGTTATCCGAAACGTCCAGCCAGTATATCGTGTCTACCCAGCCTCCCATTCATTGAGAATCGTGAGACTGTCCCTGGGTGTAAAGTGGCCGGAGCGTGATGCTTAGCATTTACCCTGTTTAGTGCTGAGATTAAGGATGATTGGAGCTATACGTCCAGTCTCTCGTAGGCCTGCATTGCGTCCTCAGGGACAACTTTTTACGTAATTCCTCGGTGTGCTACACAGACATAAGTCAGTTTGTACTAAGTTGTTTTGAGTGGTTTTGTAGCTTATTATTTAAGCTTGTAATCCAGGCACGTTTTTAAACAAATCTGTAAAGCAATGTAAAATACAGTAACATGCAGAACGTTTGCTGTCTTGGGACCTTAGCTATTGGAATCTTGTGTTAATTCCTCTGGCTCTTCAGATGTCTAACTGAACCTTGTTCTCTCACACCCTTCTCATGTCACGTTCTGTCCGGGGGTAGCTTTACTGGAATTTGGGACTAACATCCAGATCTTTGAAGAAATGAAGTAGTGTTAATGGAGCATTAATAACAACCAGTCTCAACTAAAGTTCTGGACTTTTTATATGAATCTGCTGGCAATTGTTACGTTCACTCCTGTTTGCTTCCACTTGTCATTTAAGTGCACGAAAATTAAATCTGATAAATTTCTGTATGTCAGACTTATCAAACTTCCATATGAAATAGAAACCCCTTTTATCACGTCAGGAGTCACTACTGTCATTTATTTCTACCTGTTGCCATAAATCATTTTCGTTTTCTATTTCTGTTTTTATGGCATTTTATTTCGACTGCTTGTTCCCGTTATGAGGGTTTAACAGGTAGCCATTGTGCCTTATATTAATTAAAAGCAGGATATTATTCAATCAGTATTTGTATTCAGTACGTAACACATTTCGATTCACCACTGAATCTAAATCAAGAGTATATAATCATAAGGCAAAATGCCAAATTTTACAATCAATACATTGGTATTTTGCTCTCTATCTCGCATTCACAAGCACTCGTACATATTAGTTAACATGGTTTCTGAACCTATTTAAAATTCTCTCAAATAGTCATGTTAAGAAAGCATAAAATACAACTCTTCATAATTTCGCTACTGACACAAAATATCGTGCTGTAAGTTGTAGATCTTATAGCACTTACGGAAGAAACAAGACATGCATATAAAATTTGGCTTAAAAAACCCGCAGGAAAAAGGTTGACTGGGAGACCTACAAGGTAGCATAGTGGAGAAAATAGACATAAAATATAAGCTTGATTTAAATGGCTCGCGTCAGTGCTAGTTCTTGAAATATACTAACCATAAGAACTGAATGACCCTTGAAGACTGAGAGACAGAAAAAGACACAGTTCATCTAGTCTCAGCTAATGCTGCACTGCAGTGGGCACCATTGCATGAATCATATACAGAATAGTTGAAGAATAAGAAACCAACTTGATGTCACAAGTTATTAAGTTTTATTTCACTTCTTCTATGCACAACATGTTTCGGACATTAATACATCCGTCATCAGGAGCCTGCGACTTTTCTATCGTATCACCACATTGGTCGTGTGTTCTTGTTTCGATGTATGTTGGAGCTTCGGTGTGGCTGGGTTGGGGTTGTATCCCCAGCCACACCGAAACTCCAACATACATCGAAACAAGAACACACGACCAATGTGGTGATACGATAGAAAAGTCGCAGGCTCCTGATGATGGATGTACTAATGTCTGAAACATGTTGAGCATAGAAGAAGTGAAATAAAACTTAATAACTTGTGACATCAAGTTGGTCTCTTATTCTTCAAATACCACAACGATGCACGGTCCAATATACAACACATACAGACTGTTTATCGTTAATCCAGTCATATCAACAAAGTCTAAGGCCACCACACAGCCACATTCGACGACTAAACGCCATATCTCCATTGCATTTATAAAAACAAGGGCAATAATTCTTCTCTTAAGGATATATAATTTTATGTGTTTTATGCTTGAAGGAGAAAATGTATGTATATCTGGAGAAGGTGTGGGTAGTTAGAGCGAAATTTGCTTGTGGCTGGTATTTCTGCCTTATGAAATTCATCAACTGAAGAGCTGCAAATTAAATCTTTGTCTGACAGTGTAGTGAAGCCGTCAGTTGCTACCGCTCTTCTTGGACAGCGTGCTGAATCTAATGACAGTGCTCAGTGATTCTAGAAGTTGAGCAACATCTGCGTCTAACGTCAAATGTCTGTTTATAGTAGACGCATTGCAACATCTGACAGTGTGGCAAACCTGTAAAATCTAGGCTGCTGTTTCTCACCTCTATATTTGGCACACGGTCTCACAACTGCCACCTAACGGAAAGAAGAAACAATGTAAAATAGACACGTAGAACCCAGGTGTGACAGACTACACAAACTTTGGACCCCGAAGGGAGTGTAATCTCGCATGTTTTTCTGTTCCTTCATCAGGTCGTGCCTGACCCACTTCAAAAGACTGACAGCTAGTTGGCAAATCTCCACTGAGTTACGTTCCAACCACACAAAATCATGTTGTTGTTTCTTGGTGCACATGAAGATTTTCATCGACTTGATAAATCTTGAACACTACTACAGAGTCCAATTAAATTACAGTGAGACATTATGACAGTTTTAATTTCCAGCTGTGATTTCCACTGAAAATATTTCGATTGGTAACGTTTGTTATATTTTGGGCGCGAAAATCCCCAGGTCAAAGTTCGTAGCGCAACGCATGTGTGACTCTGGGATACTGAGGAGGCAACACGCACTTCGATTGTAAGCTGCCTGATCTCGCTAGCGAGGTGAGGGAACGCGAAAACATCGGAACATTGAGTGAGTCGAAAATTATGGCGTTAAGAGCTGGGGCCTGTTTTGTTTTTTAAGTTAATGTATTTAAGCCACCTGGATTAAGATAAACAGTGTTAATGTATTTAAGCAACCTGGATTAAGACAAACAGTGTTGCCATATGATATAAACTGTGATCATAGTAATGTAAACAACCAACTAGATGCACCAATAAGGACTTATTAACAATTTCAATCAGCTCAACATGTTTCGGGCGATAATTTTGCCTATCCTCAGGAGCAATAGACTGTGTTTACAGCTTGTGGTATAAAACACCGACGATGCTGCCTGCAGACAACATCGTCGGTGCTTTATACACAGTCTATTGCTCCTGAGGATGGGCGAAATTATCGTCCGAAACATGTTGAGCTTATGGAAATTGTTAATAAATTCTTATTTTTGCATCTTGTTGGCTGTTTACATTATTGTATCAATGATGCATAGTCACACAAATATCAAATGTGATCACAGTGTCTATTGCTTTATCACCGGGAAATCCGTAACTGACAGTATATGTAGGCTCTGTTATTTTGTCAGTGTTTCTTATTCTTATTAATGTATCGCGTATATTAGGCACGTTCGCATACTCGCGAAAATCCCCTTGTACCTTCGTCATGTTCCTCCGCCCGCCTGTATGTCCGTCCTGCGTTTACACGAGCCTGGCAGTGCTGCTCCAACTGGTCGGATTTCCATGAAATTTGAGACTGGGGACTTTCATAAAAATATCGGACCCTTTACATGAAGAGCTAGGTACATTTTATTGTTGCTGGTGACATTAGGTCTCAATAAAAGCGCTCTCTTCGAGTGAACTGCTATCAGCCTCTTTATGATAACAGAGGAAGTATGTACGGTACGCGAACACGTCATGGTGTTACGTTACACGCACGTAGCCTGTCTTGTTTAAAACTACGGTGTTGTTAATCACTTTCTCGACAGTATATTTCATCCAGGGCCTAAAAGTTTCAATACTCCGTTAAAGAGTATTGTCTACATTAATTTTCAGTTCGTGCTGCCAGTTGAGACGACAAGTCAGCAATGCTTCGGGGGAGATAGAGGAGCTGAACAAGATGAATTGCGTTTAGTAATTCTGCGGATGTGTTTGTAGAGTGCGCGATTGTTGTTAAGCTAAGTAACCTGAAGACATGGTTGAGGACTTCATTGTTAGCACCAGTTAAATGAAGCCTGGGGCACGAATAAATAACAACATTGACATAGTTCGCCCTCATGTCAGTAACAGAATCTGTTTATCATACGTGAGCCATACAAGTCGGTTAGGCAATCCGACTAACCTGACGTCACACAGACCACGGATTAAAAATCGGTGACTAGTTCCTCCGATCACCTTACAAAGTCCCCTTCCGCCATGACGACAGGAAACTCGCAATACTGCTGAGCGAACGGCACGAATTAATAATACGAATCCTTCTCCAAATTCTACCAAACAATAGTGGCCTAGGGTTCACTGGCACCCAACATGAAGATCCAACCCGCTAGGGACTAAGAAAGGAGAGCTGTGAGGAAATGCGTAACATTGTAAGCGCAGTGGAAATTTGCGACAAAATGGACATCATCACCATAGTGATAACAGTTGTTATAGCCCGCTACCATTGTTGTGGTGCAGTTGCACTGACGTATTAATGGGATAGCTATTTTTTTTACGAAATATTTTAGCATTCAGATGTCGTTCTCATTCTCCCTTGACTTTCTCCTTCGTACATTCCTCCCGTTTCTTACGTATCTTGCTGTCTTTTCCTATTTCAGAAGTTTCATTTGATATTAGCCGTCTCCCTGCTGTCTTCCTTCTCCGTAACCTTGTGGCAGTTAACTTATTTGTTAATAAGCGGCTATACAATAAATTTAGCAAATATTTCTGATGACTCGTTTCGTTTAATTAATATCTAATATAGTATGTCTGTACCCACCGCGCTGTGTTTCCATCGAGCATGATTAAATTGCGCAGAAGGAGAAGTTTATTTATGAGAATGCCACGCTTAACCACATACAAGTATTCTAATTTTTCATAATGTTATATATAATGTATTTCTTTGGATCTTGAATGTAAACTTTAAAACATCTCAATTTGTTTAGCGTAATAGTTCAGACCGTTACGTAATTTTTTAAAGAAAAAATTCGCTGAAATTTCCAAGGTTGGATTAAAACCGTGATAAAGAGGGATTAATTGACATGAAAGAAAATTATATGCACCACCAAGTAACTGTTTGAATAACGAAATCCCTAACCCCGTGAAAATGAACCATCGTCAAACCTTAAGTACATCAGATGCTGTAGGAATACTCCGCATTTAGTATAACGCGCCTTGCCCCGATTATAAAATCCCACAACAGGCCCCCGTCTGGGGTCAGAATAATCCATTCCGCTCCCTGACAGAGGCTGACATGAACTTGATGTACAGTACCGAGCTGGGCGGATGATATCAGAGGTGTGTTAACTAACCTTCCGTTTCGAGTATTTACGTACGTGTTATGTGACATCTGTGTCCGACTGGAGAAGCTTGGTGGCAGTGTTCCTATTGATCAACACCAGACTGGAGTACAGCGCCCTGTTTCTTCATTATGGTTTCGATCGCTACTGTGTGACTTCTTCTATTACCACTTGTGACTAGTATTTATAGGCAGTCTGAGAATAAATCATTAACCCTATAAGCACATTGACTAACGTCTGCCTTTGTAACACTGAGTAGTTACATATTTCTAACGATTCTCACAACAAAAGATAGACAGCTCTAAGTCACATTAACTGGTTGGTCATTATCACAGATGCATTGTCTTCTGTGAGGTTAGAACCAAATTTTTATATATAATTTAGATGAGTTCCAGGCTTCAGAGTTTTGGTTACATTTTGGTACTCACACGTGCATGTCAGCCTGATTTATGAGCAACACACGAGCTTTATTGTACAGAAGATTTATGTTTGAAAATTAAAAAATACTGTCGCTGACATGATTGAAACCAAAGGACCATCACTCATGCTTTGAGTTCCAGATACCTGTTTCAAAACAATATCCGTGTATGCGGTACCCTAAGCGCGTTTTTTCCTCAGCCTGTTCGTAAACATGGCAGTATCCATGTCAAATGCAACCCCGCCCAAGTATTGCAGCGTGCGTCCAATTAGTTATCCTGTAACGATGTTGTTATTGGACGCTCTGTAACGTAAGACAGTGTTTTGCAAAATATATTCCGCGATCCCGCGAAGTGAATGCAAGTGTTGTGCAAGAAAATCGCTTGGGATTTGCAGTGAATATGAGACGTATTAACGTATTAGTGGAACACCATGTCTTGTCGCCTTTTAAAAAAGGTAGTAGCTTACAAGCTTAATTTTCGATACCCATTAAATGTGATACTCTTTGGATCTCATCCCATTGTGCAGCGTCTATTTATTATTATTATTATTTTTTACTTATTTGTGGTGTAAGTTTTGGCTTCCTATGTAAGCAGTTTTAAGGGTTCCGCAAAATTTTTGAGTCGAGAGTGATCCATGGCCATTTAAAATTAGGAAACCCTGAACTAAGTTTCTTGCAGCATCGTTATTTGAAACAAAATTTACAAAATAATGTGCTTAAGAATTAACTAGAAATTTTAAGGGTACGAAATAACCGAAGCGCCTGCTTCTTTGTGGTTGTGAAAAGAAACGCGATAAGAGCCTTGATTCTGTGTCTTCAAAATATACTAATAATTTGCCCGTTTACCTTCAGGAAACGTAGCGAAAGCATTTCATCTTCGTCTACACAAAACGTAGTAAGATTTAAGGATATGTGTCTTCTGCAGCCACAGAGGTTATGACGGAATGAAAAATATTCCTTCGTTCCAAGAAAAGAATGAAAACCTTGTCAACCTCTTTGTACACATTGGTGTTCGGAGTCTTGAAGCGTACCCAGTGGCAATGGCTCCGAAATAGAAGCGAAGTATGAGGTAATTACTGGAATTATACGTCTTCTGGTGTCACTATGAATCTCGTTTTTGTTTGTTGATGTTAGTGCATAGACACTTAAATACTAGCATTTCTTTCTTTATTATCGATGGTCTTATATGACGTTGTTGTTGCGTGCACTGTGTAGACTGAAATGATAGATTGATTGGTGAATAATTCATCGAAGAGGGTATGGAAGGAAGGAATTGTGTTTTGACTTCAGATATTCCTCCGAATTTGCTTGAAGGTATCGAGAAAATCACGAATACAATCATACTGGTTAGGTGGTTTCCGAGTCAAGACAAGAACCTAGGAATTTTGAATACGACCCTATTGTACTACGTGACACCACAGTTTGTCAGTTAGATACTGAGAGCACTAGGTTAGTATCTTCACATGTCTTACGGCTCGTTAAGCGAAGAAAATCAAAGATATTTAGCTAGTCCTCTGCGGTTTTTGTCTGCAAGTTTCGTCTCGAAGAAGAATGTATTTTTCGATTAAATTTGGAATCATGATTTATTTTGTTTTTTAAACATGTATAATGTCGCTTATGTTTTAGGAAATATTAATATTCATATTCCTATCTTATAATTTAGGATATTTATAAATTGCAAGGTGATCTTCGTTTGCCTGAAGGCTTACACTCAGTTGCCACAAGGAGATATAAAATTGCCATTAACGTTTGGCGTTATAATGAACAAAGCTGGCAAGCTGTTAGCTCTTCGTCTTACCTAAGTCAGTCTACTGATTTGGATATGGGAATCTACCCGGGAGGCGGGGTTCTACTCCGGGAAGTGGCCGGGGTTTGGTTTATTTGGTGCATAACGTTTAGACATTACTGGTACTGTTTTGACCCCCTCTGAAATGGGTACCGCGTTCTAATGGTCTGGGTTGTGCTGGCTACAAAGTGGTGTCCTCGTCTATGATTAAGCATGATTGGATATTTCCCTTCGCTGCCTTTAAGTTTCTAGTGCGTGGTTCTTAACTCTTTAAACGCCGAATTAAATCCCATCTGCCATTTTCTGGCATTATTAGGAGCTCACCATATTCTCCACGTTAGCGGGATAAGGGTTAAAAAAGAGGACAGTCTCATCTTTACATTGTTTCTTGCCGAAAGCCCTGTAGACATTGTCTCAACTCGTGGTAATGTACATTGCCAGGGAACCTCCTTACATGTCAAATTCAATTTCCTCCAATAAATTTTGCTAAACACACAGCAATACAAGATGAAAGGAGTGACATGTGCTTGCTTTTTCTTTGTGTATTCATTTCCACATAAATGACATGCATGTGGAAATATTTGTATTGTAATGACGTCTGGCATGTAATATGTGAGAAGGTTGGAATTTTGGTGACCTGTGTTGAGCTTCGTATAATTCATCTAACATTGTAATTCCACGTCTGGTTATGCGTAACACGTTAAATTTATTGCTGGATCGTTGAAACTTACGCAATTTGTTATTCGGTTCTGTCATTTTTTGTGTTTTGTTTACTGGCATCACTTCGATGGTTTAATGCTATTTCTACTGCGTACGGCCCAGTGATGCCCAAGTGTCGATATAAAATTTATAATCGGCTGCAATTTCCTGGCAAACGACTCTGTTGTTTACATTGATTTCAGGTTTTGTGCATTTTTTAGGTAACTATATAAAACGACGTACCGTAATAATAGAAGCCGCGCCTCTGCCCATGAAGTTATGTAGAATGACTCAAAATTTTTATTTATGTACAAAGGCATGATTCTTGCTGTGTCACAAAATTATCCCCGCATCGTAACTTCAAAATACGCACAACGAAGGTAATAAATTTCTACATTACTGTTATAAGGTCATTTCATATTTGCTTGTCACCTCTTCATACTATTTCAGTGAATGTTATTTCACGAATTTTATACCTATTTCTACGAAGTGTTCTAATTTGGAGTCACGACGCTGAGAATAGCTTCACGTGAGCGGGCCAACTGTGTAGGTTGATCATAATCGCAGCTTAAGAATGAGGCTGATCCTGTCTCGTAATTTTTTTTTTAAATTAATATTGATTAACACGACACGTGGAGGAAGTGCAGTAAATTATTCCATTTGAAGCTAGGAAGGTTGACTAATGAAGTAAAAATAAAGAGTTGTGCTTTTTGTGTAAACTTTGTAATTAAGTTTTACTAAAATTGAAGTTAATGCTATGATAACCTCTTACAGATCTCGATGAGGAAATTTGTAACCTGAAAACGGCGTTTCTGTTAAAATTGGAATCAGTTTATTATAACCACTCCACACTGTTATGAAACCGAGCTGTGTCACACATTGGGAACAAAGCAGAACAGTACAGAGTGAACGATAGTGTAGTAAAATATGCGGTAAACAAATATATATTGGAGGTATCTTAATATTTTGCATCTTCCGTGTATTTTATTTCACCATGTATTAAATTCCAAAACAGGATACTTGTTAGGTAATATATTATTATTATTATTATTATTATAGATTATGCTTCCTGTGAGATGTTTCGGCTCCATTCTTCATAAGGGAAATACAATACAAGGGTTTATACAAGATAATATGAGAATACATTTTCATTAAAAAGTGCAAATTATGTATCCCTCCACACACAAAATTTTGTGGCAATAGACACAGATCGTCCACTTTAACACTGATCTTATAAATACGTAAATTTTAATAAACAAAATTGTATCAAAATTTGAAAAATAATGAGCTTTTGCAATATTTAGTTTACCCTTTATATTTCTCGTATTGTTTTGGAGTAACATCAAAACTAATCATTCCACCGTACAAGGAAAGCCTGTAACAGTCTTTTATGTAATGTACACACTTTGACCCAATATATTTCAGTTCTCGCAGGTGTCACCTTCAGGGGTTACGTTAACAACGTACCGAACTATTGATTTGTTAGCTTCTGTGTTTTACAAGATTTGGGGTTCACACAGAATTATACCTGGTTTGTCAGATCTTTTGTGTTGGCGCCATGTCGACTGGCAAATAGATACTCAAGTTTCAGAGGACCACGGTGCCTTCATTTTCGGTGGCCAGCAGTTTCGGAACGATATTTAGAACAGCCAGTAAATTATGTATGTTTGTAGGGGGTAATATTCAGTGACATCTGAATCTTTCTGCATTATCGTAGCGTCTGCGGACGGTTCCTGAGGGATTCGAGACAGGGCGGACGAAAGTGTGAATGCTGAATAAATACAGTGATAAACATGAAGTGGGCACTGAATAAAGAGAGAGACAAACTTGATGTCACTTGCTTTTTTATTTCATTATTTAATGCTCAATATGTTTCGGATGTTAGAACAGCAGGCTGAAGCACTGCTTCAGCCTACATACGGACACCACACCACCCCAGCCAAACCACAACGTAACACCAACACACATCGAACCAGAACAATACAACCCATGAAATAACTCAACAAATAAGTCGCAAGCTCCTGAGGATGGATGTAATAACATCCGAAGCATGTTGAGCATTAAATAATGAAATAAAAAAAGCAAGTGACATCAAGTTGGTCTCTCTCTTTATTCAACTATCAAGATGATGCACGGTCCAATAAACATAAGATGAAACGGGCAGTTGAAAGATAACCATTGTATGAGAAAAGTGCTGGAAAAATGAACCTAGAAGTAAATATTGACTTGAATTTGAACAGCCTTAACAGCTGGAATGAAAATTATTGTGACAATAAGAAAAGCATAAATCGTGCAGCTAATTCCGATGTTCGGTATGGAAACTAGCGTCACTCTGAATGCACCGAGACTCCGGAGATCAAGGTAGACAAATCGGGTGACAAGGCAGACTTTATTCCTTTCGTGGAATGAAGAAGTGTTTTTATTACGTCTCAGCCTTTGTAGGTGCAGATGGTGTGTATATTTCACTGCGTGTTGTGCAGGTGCAGATGGGATACGTTGCTGTGTTGCAGGTAGCTGAATGGGCCAATATTTGTTATGTCTGTGAAGAGAGAATAAATTTTATTATGATTGTTTTCAGGTACAGAAGGCATTTGAACACAGTGAGTTTAACACAAAAGGAGACGACTCTTCAGCACTTTTATTTACATATGCTATTAATTTTTATGCATAGTAAAAGTGTTATTTAACGACTATTTGAGTTGCTAGTTGTTACTTCGTTGTAAGGGTTTCAGATCTTAAAGGATATTCTGTTAGTAGAGATATTGTTACTGGTTGTAGTGCTACACAAATATTTGCCTTTCCTAGTTTGTTTAAGGGGTTTTCCGTCGACCATGTCCATCTTTTTACGGTGTCACGGAAAGTGAGTAATTATAGCTGGTTTTGAAAGTCAGTAAATATGTAGAAGTGGTCGTGGTATATTGCGAGTTGTATTTTTCTCTAGCTGGACTACAAATCACATAGAATGTGGGCCAGAATATATGGAATGTGAGAAACAAACCCGTCAGACACAGAATACGTATCGCAAGTGAAAGACTTCAGTGAGATTCATTTAACTTCCCTCACTAACGACCGATAATATGAGAGTAAAGTCGCAGGTACCAAATTTGTCTTTGCTTAGTTACAGAAAAATGTACTCTAAAACACGGATTATCACATTATTAATACATTTACAGCAGGTTATATGTCCTTTTTTTCGTGTTACCTGTCTTTGATTTGTTCCTTCGTCGGCCAGCCTACTTTAATTTCCCACAGGCAACGATTCCTACAACCTCAACTTCCAAACATCGATCTTCCGTAAGCGAGGCCATACCATGCCTCAGGCGGCTAGTAGTCAGCGTCTGATCGCGGAGGCCTGTCCTCAGTCCCACGCCATTACGTGTAGGATTTGTTTTGGACACAGTGCCACTAATATAGGTTTCCCTTCAAAGTATCTGTTTTTTTTTTAACTCGGCATCATTCCACCAGTACTACACATTCGTGTTTCTTTCATTTACATCGAAATGGCATTATTTTAGAAATTTCTAACGTCCTCAAATAAAATACACACACACAAACGCACAAACAAACATACACACACACACCCACACACACACCCTCACACACACACACACACCACACACACACACAATCTCACACACACACACACACACACAAACACACACACCCACAAACAAAGAAACACACACACACAAACACACACACGCACAAAAACACACACACACACACACGCATACAAACACACACACACACGCACACGCACACAAACACACACACACATTACTATTCTCTGCCTGTAAAGGAAGTAAAACGTGTGAATTTTTCTTCTCTGACATGCGACTCAAAACTTCTTATGGCAAACGGCCACATCCGTTGTGGGCTGGTTCGCAGGCCATTCATTGAAAAATAACAATAAACGGTATACCTAACGTCCCTGAATGGTTGTGTATTATATATATGTGTGTGTGTGTGTGTGTGTGTGTGTGTGTGTAATTTACAAAAGTGTTCGCCGGCCGCGGATTGGAGACCCATGTGAATACAGATTTTTGCTGTTTTCTTTTCTATCTTATTTATCTTCATCTTCAATGTTGCATAGTTTCCCATTGCAGCACATTTATTTATATTTATATTTATATTTCCTCCTTCAATTTTCATATCGTCTCAGTTCGTTCTTTCTTACGTTTCTTGTCAGCAACGAAATACGCAGATCTTCAAATTTATAGTCATCCATTTATCCCTACAGCATTCCTTTCCTGACTTTAACTTTCTCTTTTCGCCTGAACATTACTTTTTAAGTAATTGAATTCAGTCGTCATTCCCATCCCCACAGTTCGTCAGTCAGCAGCCACATTTCACCTGCACAACAAAATACGGCAACTTATGGCTATATTTATCTCAGTATTTAACTAACTTGATGCACAAAATTTGTTTCACAATAAGTTTTATTTCATGTCTCTACATGTTTCGAACACATGTACTCGAAACATGTAGAGGCATGAAATAAAACTTATTGTGAAACAAATTTTGTGCATCAAGTTGGTTAAATGCTGAGATAAATATACTGAGACGCACGGTCAGCAAAACGTCAAAATTTATAACTATATGTTTCATTTTCCGTGAATGTTTTTTTTCCGGCTAATTTTATGTAACTCTTCATTTAATTTTAAATATGTGATCGTGATATTTTATTGCTTTTAATCTTTAGAACTGAGAGTCTCTCTGTTTGGTGCCTTAGTGTATGTAGCAAGTTATTCTTTTAGTACACCAAGCTTTCGTGATTGCCGCAAACAGTCTGTCGTTTCGAAATAATAGAAAGGTGCATACAGTTTTGTCGGTATTGCAACGTTAGCTTATGGTAATTTAATGTTGTCTGTAGATAGCAGCAACTTGTACCCGAACATTTTTGGTTTATTAGGTTTGCTGGCATCAGTTACGAGCGGTTAATAGCCATTCGTTATAATTTTAAACTGTTAACGTCTGTTCAAGAACCGCTGGTGCTAGGTAGGAGGGTTTGTGTACAGAGAGAGATTTAAACGAGAAAACGGTTAGCAACAGATAACGGAGGTGGGTGAACGCTAGCAGTCGCGTACTAAAGCGATGTGAATGAAGGAGTGCAAGTGAAGTGACTGTGTTATCTTACTACAAAATGATTTAGCTATTTAACTGGATAACAGCACGCCTTTTATATCAAGAATAAATCAATAAGTAAATCAATAAGTAGAAAGAAAATAAGTAAAACTATATGTGGTTCGATGAACCACACCCGTCTCCCGAAAGAAGTTCTCCTACCAGACTGAGCACGTCGGGAAAAACAAGGTACGGGGGGTGATTGTGTATAATCTGTTATTCCATGAAGTTATCTTTGAACTTAATGACGTGCATTTTGAGTTAAATTGTGATTTTGTGGTGTCTCTAGAGGATTATACTATATAGAAGTGGAAAGATGAAAAGCTGATATGTGGATATTCTGTCTAGGCATGGGAATTGTCGAATGTCGCTGTTGAAGTGTAAACGGACTTTATATTAGCGTTTATGATTGTGAATTCGGTGATAATCTCCTCCCGCATCAAGGGACCGCAAGATAATTTTATGTGGTTGGATCGTAACTCCATGGACATTTGCCAACTAGCTGTCAGTTGTTTGAAGTGGGTCAAGCACGACCTGATGAAGGAACAGAAAGACGTGCGAGTTTACACTACTCTCGGTCTCCAAAATTCGTGTTATCTGTCACAACTGGTTTCTACGTGTCTATTGTACATTGTTCCTTCTTTCCTTTAGATGGCAGTTGTGAGGCCGTGTGCCAAATACGAAGGAGGTGAGACACAACAGTCTAGGTTTACAAGGTTTGGCACACTGCCAGGTGTTACACTACGCAGTGCGTCTGCTATGAACAGACTTTTGACGTTAGACGCAGATGTTGCCCAAATTTATGGAAACAGAACGCACTAAGATTAAATCCTACAACCTTTTCAATATCATGTCCAGCAACGGAAGATTTCGCGGCGTTGGGCAGATGCTGATCTTCGAGATTGGAATTTCTCAGTCCGATGATGGAAATATTACTGAACTATGAGATGTGACGCTGTTTAGAGTTAGAAAATTTAATGACTGTGGGAATCTGCGGCCTCCATCCTCATATTTCTGTCTTGAATACTGTAGCAACAATTACTTTGGGAACACTGTTAAAATTGCCCGGCGCACACCCGTCACACTCCGTCATGGTCATCTTTTGTTGCTTATAAGTTTCAGATGTCGGGTACTGCTAATAGAAATAACAGTTGCTTCTGATTGTGCGGAGATTTTGTACACGGTCATTTGGAATTTAGTTTTGCGTTTTGCTGATACGAGTATATACAACTTATATCCTACAAGTGTTTGGTTTATTCAGTCTAAGTAAGACGAGACAGTGACTGGATTTTTAAACGGAAGATACAAAATAATTTTGATAAGGGCTTGAGTTTGAGTACCGTCCATTGATGATAACACGGGCAACAATGTGGGATCTGATTAATAAAGTATATGCTAGGCGTGATAAGTATTGTACAGCTTCTGTTTCGTGTAGGAAACGGAAAAGTGCACCACTAAAGTTACTGACTCTTGTACTATAATATTATATGCAAAGAAGTTCAAAGGACTAAGAATAGAAAATGTGAAAAAAGTTACGGCATCTGGGTGATAAATTCTGCGCCTCCCCTGTTAAGAATTTTCCTACCTCAAATATCAATTTATTGATCGCTTCAGAAGATCGCACTTACCCAGGGATGCGACTTCTTTTTATCTTCATACAGGGTGATGCTTCTGTGTAGTTTAGGTCTCCCATTCGCGACATTACGTTTTAAAACTTATCTTGGGAAAAAGCTGTTACGAAAAATGTTACGAGACTGAAGTTGTTATTGTAGTGTGTATCAAGAATATCGGTTTCTCTTATGTGATGAAACTCAGTCTGGTAAGTGGGTAAAAAAGTTGAAGAAAAACCCGTTGTCTTCATCTGTCAAGGCAGTAGGTCGCGATAAATTTGGTGTCTCTCTGCTAAGGTATATGACGTCACATTCCTTAAGAATTTAATGTTGATGTGTGTACTTATACGTATATGTATATATATATCTTATGTTTATTGGAACTTACATCATCTTGATAGTTGAATAAAGAGAGACCAACTTGATGTCACTTGCTTTATTATTTCATTACTTAATGCTCAACATGTTTCGGAT
>Ga0123353_10004277_pt1 | contig 18351 bp, 9 predicted proteins | sample TergutLab28metaG_3_FD_92763 | JGI IMG/M metagenome (GOLD analysis project Ga0123353, IMG submission 92763) | Labiotermes labralis P3 segment gut microbial communities from Petit-Saut dam, French Guiana - Lab288 P3 | ecosystem: Host-associated > Arthropoda: Insects > Digestive system > Gut ... | reverse complement strand
TGTAATATTTCCGTCACTGAACGAGACCGTTACCGTTTTAATGCCCGCGCCGCTTATAACATCGCCGGATTCCAGCGATAACGCGTATCCCGTTACCTTAAAAGAGCTTCCGTCGGCGTATGAGGCCGTTACCGCAAGCCCTGACATATCGGCGCAATCCCCGTCCGCGTATACGGTTTTCGCGGGAGGCGCCGCCGTTATCCCCGTCAGCTCCGTTTCGTACAGCCGCAGCTGCCAAACGGAGTTTCCGCGCACGGCGGCGTATAAAAAATCATCGTCAGCCGCCATGATGTTAACCGTGCTTTCCGGCAGCCCGTTTCCGACGGACGCAAAATTCTCTTCGCCGCCATATAAAGCGAAAACACCGCTTTTTATCTCGGTTTCCTTGTTTTCACCGTCAATATCTTCGCTGTCGGCGATTGTGCAGTCGGCCGATACGTATATTGCCCCGTTTTTTGCTTCAATGGCTTTTATGTTCTGCCGGATGCCGGGAAGGCCGTCCCGCGTTTTTGCAAAACTCTTTCCGTCTTCCGAAAAATACAGCCCCCTGTCAGTCCCTAAAATATATATTTCGCCCGAAGCGACGACGGTGTTGATGATTTCGCCTTCGTTAAACCCGGCGGACGCTTTTATAAATTTGTTTTTTTCAAGAACATACAGTTCGTTTTCGGCAAGGCCTGAAATATCAAGGCCGAATATTGTGTTTGATATAAAGATTTTTTCTCCGGCGGCAAAAAGGTTTATAAACATCGAATCTTCAAAATCCGCGCTCAGTTTTTTAAACTTTTGGCCCGAGTCCTCGGATACATATACATAAACTTTATAAAACGCGGAGAAATCAAGCGCCGCGGTTCCCCCGCCGGTTATATAGGCGTCAGGGGTTTTATATGAAAACGTAACCGTGTAAATTTTTCCGTCAGGTGAAAATATAAAATTATGGACGCTGTTGCCGGGAAGGCCCGCAGGGGAGAGTTTTTCCCATGTTTTCCCCATATTCCGCGTTTTATAAACGGTTTCGTGATCCGCCGCGAAAACCGTTTTTTCATATACCCCGAAATTTAATATCGCTGTATCAAGCCCGGACGAAACGGGGATAAAGCTTTTGCATTTATTGTCCGAAAACAATAATTCCCCGTCCGACAGCGCAAAAACCCCGCCCGGAGCCGTTTTTAAACCGCTTATATCCGCGTCCCTTAAGCCGCCGTTTGAATTTATGAACGATGCCCCTCTGTCCGGGGACATAAAAAAGCCTTCCCGCCCGCCTATGTATAAATTGCCGCCGTCAGCCAGCATTGAATATGCCGTCTTAAAAGGAACCGCGCCGTCAGCGCCCGAAACGCTGAAGTTTACTCCGTTGTCGTATGACATGAACAGCCCGAAGCTGTCTTTATCGGCTCTCAGCGCGAAAATGCCGCCGCCGTATGAATATAAAATCTTCGCCGTGAAATTTTCGTTTACAGGCTCCCATAAATTTTCTGAGCCTTTTAATTTATACAGGCAGTCCGATATGCCCGCATATAATGTGCCGTCTTTTACCGTCAATGAATAAACTTCGCGGTCGCTTTTGCCAAGGCCGGAATTGTTTTTTGCCCAGCGCCCGCTATCCTCATTAAAGAAATAAATACCGCCTTTGTCCCCGTCAGCTTCATGTTTCACGGTTCCCGCGGCTATCCCGCCGTCAATTGCCGCCATAACAGATATGTTTGCGTTTGAAAGCCCGCTGTTGTACCGCCTGAATGTATCTCCGCCGTCGTATGAGCCGTATAGCCCGTTATTTTTGCTCGCGGCGAAAATTTTATCGCCTTTTGCTATGACAGAGGTGATATCGGGTATGCGGGCGGCAAGGCGTTTAAAATTAAGCCCGTTGTTTTCGGAAACGAATATCCCGTAGTTTTCGGTGCCGACGTAAATTTTATTCCCGTCTGACGCGAGGGCCGTTATATTGGCGTGGGCGAGAGAGGCGCCGCCGCACGCGGGAATCCATTCATAACCGGAATTGACGGATTTGTAAAGCCCTCTGAAAGTCCCCGCAAACAAAACGCCGTCTGATTTCGCAAGGCAAGTGACAGCCCCCGAAAACGGCCCCCCCTGCGAAGGCTGCCAAAGAACCGCTCCGCCGCCGTCAGGCGGAGCGGATAAAGAAAAAAATCCCGCCGGAAATAAAACAAATGACAAGACAGATATTAATATAAAACCAATAATTTTCCGTTTTTTCATAAAAACCCAAACATATGGGGGCAGGCAAAACGCAGCTGTTTCTTATGTGCGTAAAACCTGCCCCACGGCCTAACCCCTAACCTCTAAATCCTATTCATTCCGGTTTTTCCGGCATTTGCTGAAGCTTGGCTACGAAGCGCAGGACTACTCTGGCGTCTGAAGCATCCACCTCATTGTCGTAATTAACGTCGGCGGCGGCAAGAAATTCATTTTCGAGTATCGTGAGCTTGGCCGCGTGCCGCAATACCGCCCGGGCGTCAGAAGCGGATATGTCCCCCGTTCCCGTGACGTCGCCTTTAACGACTATCAGTACCTTATATTTTTCCGTTTCACCCGCAATAAGCCTGGCGGTCATGCCTGTCGAGAGTTCCGCGCCGTTTTCCGCTTCGCTGCCGTCTTTGTTAAAAAGCTTTATAAATTCTTTTTCGTTGACGTTATTTTTAAAGCCGTCAACTGTGCTTCCCGCGGAAACGTCGGCCACGGCGCTGGCCCCGCCTGCGTTTGCAATTATACTTACATTGCTTATTTCGGTAATATAGTTTATAACGGTATTGCCGGTAATATTATTAATAACCGTTATGCTTCCGGGGGTTGTATCGCCGGCAGCCCTGCGTTCGGATTTCCCGCAGGCCGGGCAGGCCCTTTTTTCAAAACCTTCGCCGTCCGGCTGCCAATCGCCGTAATTATGGCTGTTTGTCACGGGGACGGCCTGCCTGTCGTATTCCCCGCAAATCCGGCATTGTCGCGACCTTTCGCCCGGTGAGCTGCATGTGGCGATATTTGTAACAATCCAGGAACCGTATTCGTGGTCGTGCTGCCCTGTTGGCGCGGAAGCCGTAGGTTTAGTGGGGTCGGCGGTTGTCGGCGGTTCTGTTGTTGCGGCCGTAGGCGGCTGCGTTGTTGTGGGCGAGGTGGAGGTCTCCACTGTTACGGTGAACTTCTTCGGGCTGCCGCCGGAAAAGTTGACCGTGAAGGTTTTCGCCCCTTCGGACAGCGTATTAAGATAAGCCGGTGTCAGAGTTATGCTTGTCGTAACCCTGTTGAATATGCTGCCTGTTTTAACTTCGGTATAACTGCCGCTTGCAATGCTGTTCCCCGTGACGGAACTGAATGTAAGCCCGTTAAGCGTAAAATCAATTGTTATTTCCTTGTTTGAGCCTTTTACATAGGTTAAATCGGTTTGTTTGAGCGTCGCGTGTTTTCTTGAAGAAATATTCCCGCATATCGTACAGGCGCTTTCTTCATTGCCGCCGCCGGCGTCATTCCATGTGCTGTATGTGTGGCTGCCCGTCGCGTTTACCGTCCGCGTTTCGGTTGCCCCGCATGAGCATTTGCGCGTGTCGATGCCGCCGGCCCCGCAGGTAGGGGCTTCCGTCGCAGCCCAATTGCCAAAGGCATGGACGTGGTTTACGGTAATTGTGAATGTCTGGTCATCGCCGCCGTTGAAGCTTACGGTAATTTTTGTCGTGCCTTCGGGCAATTTGTTTAAATAAGAGGCTTTTAAAGTTACCGCCGTAGAATTCTCTTTAGTCAAATTATTGTAAACATAATCAGGCGTTCCCGCCGTTGTGAATCCGCCTTTTAACCCGGCAATATCTTTGAATTTAAGGCCGTTGAGAGTAAAAGTAATTGTAATATCCTTAGCGGCGCCTCTTGATATAGTTGCGCTTGCCGGAGTCAATTTCGCGGATTCAACGACTGATATGGTCAGTGTCTGCGGGTTCCCGCCGGAAAAATTGACCGTGAAGATTTTGTTCCCGCGTGAAAGCGTATCCAAATAAGAGGCTTTTATGTCTATGAGCGACCCGGATACGTTATAATCACTGCCTGTGATGCCATTCCCAGCAATAGAAGTGAAAGTATGCCCGTTCAGCGTAAAATTGACCCTTACGTCAGTATTCCCTTTTACATATGTAGCGCTGGCAGGGTTCAAGCTCGCCGACCGGATCATTGTTATGGTAAATTTTTTAGAGTCGCCTCCGGAGAAATTGACGGTGAATTCTTTTGCCCCGGCGGAAAGACCGTTAAGATAAGCGGCTTTTATGGTGATGCCTACCGTTGTATAGCCTGTGAAAATATTGCCTGTTCTGATGAGGTCATAATGGCTGCTTGTAATTCCGTTCCCCGTAATGGAACTGAACGTATAGCCGTTAAGATTGAAGTTGACTGTTATATCGCCGGAGTTCCCTATAATATGAGAATTTCTGGATACGGTTAGCTGCGCGTTGTTGAGCGTTGTTACGTTTATGGTTTGAGGCTCGGTGTTGTTTGAAAACATAAAGGTAACGGCGACATTGGTTCTGGGCGTGCCGAGCTTATTGAAAAACGCTTTTTTTAAGGTTATAACGCCTGTCGAATAGTCCGCCGAATAGTCCGTGCCGGCAACGAAAACGGTGGCGCCCGACCGTATTCCGGTCAGGGTATTGCCGTTCAGTGCGACGGTTATTGCCCTGTCGTTTTCTTCGTTGCTTATATACCTTATGCTGTTTTCCGGCAGGGTTGAGTTCGTTACAACGTTGAATGTTACGGTTTTATGGGGAGGGTCGAGCCTGCCCGTATCCGCGCCGTCGTCAAAGCTGAAATAAAGCTCGAAGCTTTGCTTGCCGAACGGCAGATTTCTCAGATAATTCTGGCTGAAAGTAACCGTATCATTTGAGAATGTATAATCCGACTTGTCAACAAGCTGGCCGTTGTATTTTATTTCATCTTTAAACTCAGTCCCATGGTAATCAATGATTTTTACGGCTTCAGAGCCCCCCGTAGTCTTATAGTAATTAATGATATCCCTGTCCAGATCCGCGTTGAAAAACATATAGTTTATCCCTTGTGATCTGCAATAATTCATTACGGACGACGATTGGGTATTGTTCTCGCAGCGGACGGTAACGGAGCTGTCGTCCTCAACCCTAAAAGTGTTGTTGCCGGCGTCAAAGCTGCTTATTTTTTTCCCTATGGCGTTTTCTTTTATATTGTCGCCTGTGACGCTTTCGGGTATTATAAGCTTCAGCCCTCCGGGGAAGCCGCCGACGTTTGCCAAAACGGCAAACCCTTCAATTGACGTTACGCCGTCCAAAACGGCATAAACGCTGTTTTCGCGGGCAGGAGGGTAGAAAGAAAGGGTTTCCGGATGCAAAACATACTCTTCCCCGTCCGGATTGCCGTCCAGGCATATCGGCCCGTAGTAAAGCACCCCGTCATCGGAGAAATAGCCAATTCCGTCCTCTTTTTCGAATTCACTGTCCACGAAAACATTTTTAAGGTTTACACAGCCGGTAAAAAACGTCCTGAAATCCGGGGAGCCGGGGTCATCTTTTATCCCGCTCGGGCCTTTAAAGCTTTTCGGCAGATAGATAAATTCAAGGTTTTTCGCTCCGTTAAAAGCGTATTCAGCTATATATGCCGCATCGCCGTCAGTTAAAATAAAACCTTTGTCAAGCTTCCCCGCAGGGTACGCCAGCAGCTTTTTGTCGGCGGTGTTATCATAAAGCGCACCTTTTTTTGCGGAAAATTTATGAACCATATCTTTTTCATCACAATCAAAAGCCTTTAGGCCGTTAAGGTTTTTAAACGCGCGCTCGTCTATCTCCGTAACGGACGCGGGGACAGATATGTGCGTGATTTCCTGTTTCCCTTCAAAAGCCCCGTTATCCAGCTTTGTAACGGGGAGCGGCATGCCGTCATAAGCCCCCCCGTCGTTAATAATAATCTCATCGGGGATTTTTATATTGCTATAGCCGGATCCGACATATTCTTTGATCGTCGCGTTTTCAGCGTCAACAGCTTCCGCTATAAAAAGCGACTCTGCGGGTTCGGTAAACTCGTCGTATTTATAAAAGCTTACGGACCCCGGGGATTTTTGAACCCCGGAGAGGGGAAGCTTCGTATGGTCTTCGCCGTTCCACACATATACCTTGCCCGGGGTTGCCTCTATATTAAAGGCGTCGTCTATTTTAAAATCCGCTTTGGCAACTTCAAAAGTTATTTCCAATATTTCAAGGTAAGGCGAGGTAAGCGGGGAGGCGCTGGCGAATGAACAGGCCACGTTATTGTCGTTATAGCTGAAGCCGAGAATATTTTTTTCCTGAAGCCCCGCCGTGCAGATATAATCATCTTTGTCCACCCCCATGGGAGGGGCGAAACAGTTGGTGGAAACGCTGCCGAACTTCAAGCCTGCCGGCGTTTTGACAAAGAAAGTCATAGCTTCAAGCGCAGACGCGTTTTCTATGTATACCGTAACCGTCACATATTTACCGGCGCTTGCCGCGTCAAAGTTGACGGAAATGTCAGATACGCCGATTAAAAGATTATCGCCCTCCGCTTTTGTTTCAACGCGCGATATAAAAAAGACCGAAAGCGTGATGCCGAGGCACAATATGACCGTTAAAACGGAAATCAAACGTTTTTTCATGTGAAATCAACCTTTCGTTTACATACTATTCAACAAGATACATTATACATAATAAATAACTTAAAGTCAATCTCCTTTAGAAAAAATGACCTTGCATTTTGTAAACTTTTTATATATAATTATCTATAGTATTGATAATGCCAGTCATTGTATTAAAATTGTGCTAAAATATTTTCAATTCAAAATTCAAAATTCATAATTCATAATTAAATGCCGAGCAGTTAGATTTTATTTGTTTTACATTTTACCGCCCGATTAGATTAAAGAAGTTCTAAATGAATTAAAATAATTTTAAGGAAGAAAAAAATGCATCTTAAGTCACTTGAATTGCAGGGCTTCAAGTCTTTTCCCGATAAAACGTCCCTTTCTTTCGGAAAGGGCATGACCGCCGTTGTGGGGCCCAACGGCTCCGGCAAGAGCAATATATCAGACGCGATACACTGGGTTCTGGGCGAGCAGTCCAGCAAAAGCCTTCGCGGGTCTAAAATGGAGGACGTGGTGTTCAGCGGCACGTCCACGCGCCGCGCCCAGGGCTTTGCGGAGGTGTCGCTGAAGCTTGACAACAAAGATAAGGCCCTCGCGTCTGACGGCGACGAAATAACCGTGACAAGGCGGTATTACCGCTCGGGCGAGAGCGAATACCTGCTGAACGGCACGGGCGTGAGGCTCAAAGATGTGCTGGAGCTTTTTATGGACACGGGCCTCGGCCGCGACGGGTATTCGATGGTGGGGCAGGGCAGGATTGAGGACATGGTTTCCGCGAAATCTTCGGGACGCCGCGATATGCTTGAAGAAGCGGCCGGGATAGCCCATTACCGCTACAGAAGGGGCGAAGCGGAGAGGAAGCTCCGCCAGTCGGAGGAAAATCTTGTAAGGCTCCGCGACATATGGACGGAGCTGGAATCACGGGTCGTACCGCTCTTTGAGCAAAGCGAAAAGGCGAAAAAGTTTTTGGGTTTGGCAAATGAGAGGAAAGAGCTTGAAATAGGGCTTTGGCTCCATACCCTTGACCGCTCCGCGGACACTATAAGGGGGCAGTCGAATAAAATTGCGCTGGCCCAGTCCGAATATGCTAAGATAAATGACGAGCTGGACGGCATTTTTGAGGATATCGAAAACTCATCGTCCGAAATAAAAAATAGAACCTTAAAAATAGAGGAAATACAGAACGACGGCAAGCTGTATGAAGAAAAAGCGGCGGCGATTGACGCTTTGTCCGCCGTTGACATGAATTCGATAGGGCATAACAGCGAAACGGTCAGGCGCATAAAAGAAGATAAGGCATCGGAGACGGATATAGAAAAACATCTTGACGAACGCATAGCTGAAGCGCAAACGGGCATAAAACTGCTTGAAAAAGAAATTGCGGGCGGTGAAACGGAGCTTGGAAAAGCCGCGAAAGAGCTTGAAAGCGTAAAAGCGGAGGACAGCGGCTACACGGAAAAGGCGGCAATTTTAAGCAGTGGGCTGTCGGAGCTTTCATTGGAGCTGTCAAGGCAGAAAATAGCCGCTTCATCGGCGCTTTCCTCCGTACGGGAGATACGGGAGAGGCTTTCGGCCGTGGGGGAAAACCGCAAACATCGGCTTTCGGAAATAGAGGGGCTTGAAAAGGAAAAGGCCGAGACTGAAAAAACGGTATCTGAATTAAATGAAATTGTCACGGAGAACAAAAACGCCGTCGCGGGGTATAATTTGCGGATATCTAATAAATCGGCGAAGCTTCAAAAGCAGAAGGAAGAACTGGACGCACTGAACATGAAGCTTTCGAATAAACGCTCACGGCTTAAAATGCTGGACGAGATGGAAAAAAACATGGAGGGCTATTCCGGCAGCGTGAAAGCGGTCATGCGCGAGGCGAAGCGGGGCAACCTGCGGGGTATACACGGCGCGCTTTCGCAGCTTATCAGCGTAGACGGCAAATATTCCACCGCCATCGAGACGGCCATGGGCGCGGCCATACAAAATATTGTAACGGATAACGAAAACGACGCGAAAAGGGCCATAGGCTTTTTAAAGGACACGAACGCGGGCAGGGCGACATTTCTCCCCCTTTCCTCCATCCGTGCCAACCCCCTGCGCGAAAACGGCCTTGAAAACTGCGAGGGCTATATAGACGCCGCGCTGAACCTCGTCGGCTGCGACGCTAAATACAGGGACGCGCTGTCCTCCGTATTGGGCAGGACGGCGGTGGCTGACAGCCTTGACTCCGCCATAGCCATATCGAGGAAATTCGGCAGCCGCTTCCGAATCGTCACCCTTGACGGGCAGGTCATAAACGCGGGGGGTTCCATGACGGGCGGCACGAGGGTGCAAAGCTCCGGTTTTCTTAGCCGTGCCAACGAGACGGAAAAGCTTCACGCCGATATAAAAGAGCTTGATGAAATAATAAAGGGCCGCGCAGGGGAATATAAAACCGCGTCGGAGGAGCTGGCGGCCGAAAAGGCGGCCGGGAGCGGCGCGGCGGCCGAACTCGCGCGGGCCGAGGAAGAAAAAATAAATAAAGAAGCCGGGCTGAATCTCGTGTCGGGCAAATTAAAGCATGCGCTGGAATTGCTGGCGGAGCTTGAAAACGAGGCGGAAGGCGCGGAAGCGCGGATAAAAGCGTTTACGGAAAGCGGCGAAATGGCGGAAGAAGAAATAAAACGGCTTGAAATTGAAATAAGCGAAAAAGAAAAATCCCTTTCGGAAATAACGGGCAGCAGGGACGCCCTGACCGAAAAAAGGGAGCGTTTCGGCGGGATTATGAACGCCGCAAACCTGAAAATAGCCGAAGCGAAGAAGGATATATCGTCAAAACGGGAAAATATTGAAAGCTTCAACCGCCGCAAAAGCTCACACTCCGACAGGCAGCGGGACTTGGACGTGCAGATAGCGGCTTTGCTTGAAAAAAACGCGGAGCTGACGCTTAGGATAGAAAAAAACAAAGAAGAAGCGGCGGCCCTGCGGAAGCAATGCGAAAGCACGGTGGCGCGCACGGCGGAGCTTGTCAAAACCCGTGAGGGATTTGAGAAAAGGGTATCTGATCTGCGCTTATCGGAACGCGGCAAGAACGCGGACAGGGAAACAATGAGCGGTGAGCTTGTCCGCCTTGAAGAACGCCTTCTCGCGCTGAGGACTGAGCAGGACGAAACGGAAAGAAAGCTGTACGAAGAATACCAAATGACCCGGCGCGAAGCGAAAAAGCTTGAAATAACGATAGAATCCCCGTCTAAGGCCAACAAAAGGCTGTCCGCGCTGAAAACGGAGATAAAGAACCTGGGCAACGTCAACGTGGGCGCGATAGAGGAATATAAAGAAGTCGCGGAGCGTTACGAATTCATGAAAGCCCAGATAACGGATATTGAAAGCTCCGTAACGGAGCTGAACCGCCTTATAGAAGAGCTTACGGGCAAAATGGCGGGTCGGTTCCGCGAGCAGTTCATCAAAATAAACCACTGTTTCGGGGAAAGCTTCAATCGGCTTTTCGGCGGCGGCCGGGCGGAGCTTATTTTAGAGGACGAAAACGATATTTTGGAGTGCGGCATAGAGATAAAAGCACAGCCGCCCGGCAAAAACGTCAAGAACCTGACCCTTTTGTCAGGCGGCGAAAAGGGGCTTTGCGCCATAGCCATGCTTTTCGCTATCTTAAAGGTAAAACCCGCCCCGTTCTGTGTTTTCGACGAAGTCGAAGCGGCTCTTGACGACGTGAATGTGGGGCGCTACGCGGCATATGTCCGCAGCATGACAAAAAATTCCCAGTTTATACTCATAACCCACCGCCGCGGCACAATGGAGGAGGCCGACGTTATGTACGGCGTGACCATGCAGGAGGAGGGCGTGTCTAAGCTGCTTGAATTGAAAACGGCGGAGTTGGCGGGGAAGCTGGGGATCAGGTGACAGGGGTTAGGGCCGAATAAGCTAGAACGCAGGTTTAATGGATAGATGACTGTAAGGGACGGAGCCCTATGCATCTGGTATAATAATAGGATATATTGTAAATAAGAAACTATAGGATAGGGGAAATTAAAAACATGGCTTTATTTAAAAAATTTCATTTCGGTTTGAAAAAATCCCGGGACAAGGTGGCGGGGGCCATCGACGAGATGCTTGACAGCTACGAAAACCTGGACGACGACCTGTTCATGGAGCTTGAGGAGATCCTCGTCATGGGCGACGCGGGCGCGGCCACCGCCGTAGAGATAACGGAGGAGCTGCGGAACCGTGTCAAAAAGGAAAAAATCAAGTCCCCGGCGGAGGTAAAGGGCGGGATAAAAGAGATCGTCGCCGAGATGCTTGACGGCGGGGAGGACATGGGGCTTATCACCGTGCCGTCGGTCATACTCGTCATCGGCGTCAACGGCGTGGGCAAGACCACGACCATAGGCAAGCTGGCGGCTATGTACAAGGCCCAGGGCAAAAAGGTGGTTTTGGGCGCGGCGGACACCTTCCGCGCCGCCGCGATAGACCAGCTCGACATATGGGCAAAGCGGGCGGATGTGGATATAATCAAGCATAAAGAGGGCGCGGACCCCGCCGCCGTGATTTTCGACACCATATCGGCGGGCAAAGCGAGAAACTGCGATATTATTATCTGCGACACTGCGGGAAGGCTCCACAATAAAAAGAACCTTATGGACGAGCTGGCGAAAATGTATAAGGTCGTTGACAGGGAGCTGCCCTATTCCGATCGGGAGATACTGCTCGTCCTCGACGCCACCACGGGGCAGAACGCCGTGAACCAGGCCAGGGATTTCGGCGCGGTCACGGAGCTTACGGGGATCGTCCTGACAAAACTTGACGGCACGGCAAGGGGCGGGGTGGTTCTGGCCATCAAAAACGAGCTTAAAATACCCGTTAAATTCATCGGCGTGGGCGAAAAAATAGACGACCTCCAGCCCTTCGACCCCCGCTCCTTCGCAGAAGCCCTGTTTGACACGTCCTCGCAAGATATTGATGAAGAAGGTGACGACGATGACGCTTGACAATGACAAAAAAGAAAAAATCGCCGCCGCTACGTCGGTTTTTATGATAATTTACGATTTGGCAAGAAAAGCGGTTTCGGCAAAAAAATTTTTCTCTATAAAGAAAAGCTTTGATTTTACGAGGGAAAGGCGAAAAAAATTTAAAGATACTCCTTGACTTTGACGTCGCGTCAACCTTTATAATCCGAATTGAAAGGGGGTTCGTTATGGAACCGCAAACAATCAGCAAGATTTCAAAGCACTTTAATATTTCAACAAGGACGCTGAGATATTACGAGCAAATCGGCCTTATTCAATCGGTGAAAAAAAATCAGTTTTCTTACCGCTGTTATGACGCGGACACGGTCCTGCGCCTGCAGCAGATAATCGTACTGCGTAAACTCAGGATCCCGCTGAGCCGGATTTCTGAAATATTGCAAAGCGAGGGCACGGCGGCGGCGATTGAGATATTTGAGCAAAATCTAAAGGAAATAGACGATGAGATTGCCGCGCTGTCTACCATTAAAAGCGTGATTCAATCGCTGCTTGAACGCCTGCACGTCCAAAACGGGGAGCTGGGGCTTCTTGACGACGAAGGGCTGCTGACGATAGTGGAATCTTTGACGACCTCCAAAATTAAATTCAAGGAGGACAAGACGATGGAAGATTTAAACAAAGCCGAAGAAAAATTGAACAAGCTGACGGATAAAGATGTTCGGATTATTTATCTGCCGCCGAGTGTGGTCGCAGCCGCGCACCATATCGGGGAAGGCGGCGAGGGAGTCGTATATGGGCAAATCAGTAAATTCATAAACGAGAATAATTTATGCGAACGCAAGCCGGATTTGAGGGCATTTGGCTTTAACAACCCGGCTTCGGAAGGGGATTATGGCTCGCCGTCGCCGGGTTATGAGGCGTGGGTCACGATTCCGGACGATTTGGATGTGTCCGGGCCTCTGGTGAAAAAGCAATTTTTGGGCGGGTTATATGCCGCGCACATGATTCCCATGGGTGCATTTGAAGAATGGGGATTGTTCGGCGGGTGGCTGAAAACGAATGGCCAATATGTCAGCGCGTGGGGCGAGGTACGTGTCAATGCGCATGACCCACATATGGATTGGGCGATGGAAGAACCGCTGAATTTTTATAATATCGTCAGAGAAGGGAAAAACGGCGCTGACACGCAGCAGCTTGATCTGCTGTTCCCGATAAAGCCGAAATTCGCCGCATCGGTAAAACATCCGCAGGAACGGATCGTTGATACATTCAAATATAACGGTATGTCTGTAGAAGTCGTTGAATGGGATGAAACCATATGGTGCGGCAAGATCGGATACCAAGGTGAAACTACCAACGATCCTAATGTGGACTGGGTTCAGCCCATATTGGACGGATACTTTGCGCTTGATATTTCTACCGCGAAGGAACGGATTGAACCCGATTGGGCTGTATGTATAAATTTAAACCATCTCACTTCGGAACGCCCGAACGGAGTGATGTGCGCTGATTTAGTCGGAACAGAAAACCAACCGGACGGATTCGATGTGCATAAAGTCCCTGACGGAAAATATATGCGCTTTGCGATCAATGACGACAGCGCGAAAGCGCTCGGCGCACAGCCGTGGGAAGGCGGTATGCCGCCGTTTGAGTGGGTCGGCGAGCAACTTGCGCCGCAATTCGGTTATAAATACGGCGACGACCGTTTGCCGGTGTTTGAATATTACGGTTATTATAAACCAAAAAGGAAAGCGCATGAGTTCCGCTATTTATATGTGCCTGTAGAGAAAATTTAAAGGAAACAAAACAATGAATTTTTTAGCCGCCACGGGAAACAAGCATAAAACCGCCGAATTTTCGCGCATATTATTACCGCTCGGCATAAACATCCTGTCCCCGGTTGATTTGGGGATAGATTTGGGCGATGTACCCGAAACAGGCGCGACGTTTGAGGAAAACGCCCTGATAAAAGCGGAAAACGGGGCGAAAATATCGGGCCTGCCCTGCATAGCCGACGATTCGGGGCTTGAAGTTCCCGCTTTGGGGGGCAGGCCGGGCGTTTATTCCGCCCGTTACGGCGGGGAAGGCTTGTCCGATACCGAAAGGAATGCCCTTTTGCTTTCGGAATTGGAAAATATAACGGACATAAAAGAAAGGGAAGCCCGTTTTGTCTGTGTTATCTGCTGTTTTTGCCCCGACGGGAATTATTTTTTCGCGGAAGGGGAGTGCAAAGGTCATATAGGCTTTGAGCCTAAAGGCGAAAACGGCTTCGGATACGACCCCGTGTTTTATGTAGGCAAAAAAAGCTTCGCGGAGCTGTCCCCCGATGAAAAAGACGCATTGAGCCACAGGGGAAAAGCGTTAAAAAAATTAAGCGATATACTAATCCCTGATCCCTAATCCCTGTAATTGTAAAGAATGCGTAAATTACAAAAAATACATATTGACATTGAATCCGAAAAGGAAGTATAATCAAAGCGGGTACATAACATTATATTATGTTAGGGCTCATAAAAAATAAAATTGGAGGAGTTAATTTGAAAAAAATTATTTTATGGGCGGTAAGCGCGGCTCTTACGGTTTGCGTGATTGCCGCTTTTACCGTCAACGGGTTTGCCGTTGCGCAGGACACAAAGGTTTATGTAACGAAAGACGGAAATTATCAGTACAGCTACCTTCTTGACGATGACGCCAGCCCTGTAGGCGCGGTTGTCGTGCGCTACAACGGCAATGAAAAAGAAGTGCGCGTGCCTAATTTTCTGGGCGGGCAGAAGGTTGTCGCAATAGGGGACAACGCTTTTGATTTTAAAATTTATATTGAGGGCATTATTCTTCCCACAAGCGTAACCTATGTCGGCTTATACGCTTTCGCGGACTGCTACAGCCTTGAGTACATTTACCTGCCGGGCGCCTGCGTCGATTTCGGCGGGAATAACCTGAACTACACGGTGAACGCGGACTTGTCGAAATGCGAGAACCTCACCATCATAGGCGATTATTACGGGACTGAAGACGAACCGGTTGCGGCAGAGGTTCTTGCCCAAGACCTGAACCTTGAATATGTTGCGCTCGGCGATGTCAGCATGGACGGGGAAATCGGCGCTGATGACGCCAGGCTTGTCCTGCGGCATGTGGCGAAACTTGATGAATTATCGCCTATGCAACAGGTAATAGCCGACGTTGACCGCGGCGGCGAAATAGATTCCGCTGACGCGAGAGGCATTTTAAGGAAAGTGGCAAAGCTTGACCCGGAATGGATATTTGCAGAAATAGGCGATTACGCGGGCGCTCCCGTCGAGGACGAAACTGTCCCCGCGGCGGGATGATGAGGATTTAGCGGTTAAGATTTAGGGGCGCGGATTTTTTATTCCGCGCCTTTTTTTATGGTTTTATACTCTAAACCCTAAATCCTAAACCCGGGCTGCCATGTCTGTTCGTCCCTCAATCTGTTTACCGCCGAAATAATGCGGTTTTCCGCGTCTTCGCCCGTAACGGACTGCTGGATGTATGAGATCATGTCCGTTTTTTGCTGTTTCGTCAATTTGCCGAACGCGTCCATAGCCTGCGGATCCTGTGCCAGTTGCATACCGAGGCCCAAAGGCAGATCCGGCCCGCCGGGGTTATGCCCTATTCCTATAAAATTATTTTCTTCCATAGTTTTTATCTCCTAACTCTTAATATGAATATAGTGTGTAAAAAAATTTAAATAATTATAAAAAAACACTTGAAATTTTGGAAGTTATATGATAAGATATCAGTCGTATAAATATTTTATATAGAAAAGGATGATTTTATTTATGAAAAGGAAAATAGCCTACATAATGGCGGTTATTATGTCTATGTCTGTCTTTTCAGCTGCGTTCGCGGGGACGGCAAGCGCGGCCGACTACAAATTTGACCTGTCGGACTTTTCGATGCTTGAAAATTTAGGTTTAACGAAGGATGATGCGCAATACCCCACAATAATCCTGCCCGGAATCAACAACTCCATAACCTTCCACGACGCCAACGGGAACGGCATCCGTGACGAAGGCGAACCCGGCGGCGGGATTTTCGTCATTGACGACGATTTCAACACGGGAAGAATATTAAGCATAGTTTTTAAAATATTCCCCGCACTGATAATAAATCTGGCCACACAGGACGATACATACCTCTGCCGGAAGCTGTATGAAGTCGCGAGCGATATTTTCGAGTATATGGCAACGGACGATGAAGGGATACCCCTCGATGAGAAGCTTACCCTTATAAAATACCACGACCCCGATATATCCGTCGCGGAGATGTCTCCGAAGGACAGGGACAGCTTCTACGGCCTGTTTGAAATGGAAGCCTGCACTAAAATGCCGTATAACAGCGAACCTACCGGCACTCTTGAAGATTTAACTTATATTTATTGCTTCCCGCTCGTAGGCGACCCGATGGAATCGGCGATAGGGCTGAAAGAGATGATCGACAGGCTTGCCCCGAACCCCGGCGACAAGGTCAATATTGTCCCCATAAGCCTCGGCGGCACTTTGCTGACCGCTTATATGCAGTATGTCATTGATGAATTCGGAGGGGATTTCTCAAAAATCAACAGTATAGTCAACATCGTCGCGGTGCTTAACGGGACAGGCGCGATAGACGGCTTCTATACCCGTGGGCCGGAGGGCTTCAACCTTACTGACAAGTTTTTCTTCACCGAGTTTTTCCCGATGATTATGGGGGAAATGAATAACGGCGACAAGACGATGGGCTATCTTCTCAACATATTCCTTAAATTGATACCCCGCAGCGGTTTTGAACATTCCCTTACGGCTATATACAGCGGCGTTTTCGATTCCCTGTTTATAAACTGCCCGCAGTTTTGGGCGATGATGTCAAAGGAAACCTTCGGCGATATTGACGGCAACGGAGGCCTTTTCGAAAAATATAATCTGGCCGCGAAGCCTGTTCTCGCCGCGAAACTCCTCAAATTCCAGGAGGCGCGCTGGAACCTCGCTGAAAACCTGCAAAACGCGGCGGATACATACGGCGTGTCGGTCAGTATGCTGGCCGGGTACAACCTGACGTTTACGGACGGCGAATATAACTACTTCGGCGTGGTCAACGCGTCCAAAACGGCGAACGCGGACGCGGTGGTTGATATAGGCTCGACTACCCTCGGCGCTATGTCCGCCCCCGCGAAAAAGAAGATTGACACTTCGAAAATACCGGGCTTTGACCCGAAATATCTTTCTCCCGACGGCAGTATCTATCTCGGCACCTGCGCGTTCCCGGACAATGTATGGGTGTTTTATAACCAGCACCACGAGGTCGGCAGGAACGATATTGTTATAAGGACCGCCACGGCTTTGATAACGGGATATTTGGACGGCACGGGTTCTGCCCCTGACGTTTTCCCGCAGTTCAACAACAACGCCCGTCACACGAAAAACCTGACGAGAGACCTTTTCTTCAAGGCGGAGGATGTTTTGAACGGTAAGTGGGACGCCCCGCCCATAGACAGGATAGGATACCCGATAATAAACCCCGAGAAACCGTACAGGTATAGTGACGCGCAAAAAATCGCAATGCAGACAGTTTACGGCGACCAATCCGGCGACGCTTACCAAAATCTTCTGAAAGCGTATAACGATGCCGTGGATATGCTTAATACGACGACTTATCCGTATGGCAAAAACCCGGCAGCGATAGCGCAAAGCGTTCAAAATGAATTAAGGTTGGCTCTGTATAATGTAAGCCCTGACGCGCCGCTTGAGTGGCCCGCAGGCCAACCGAGGCAGGTAAGTTTCTTAGAGCGTTTCATGGAGTTTGTCAGCGGCGTGATTCAATGGAGAATCCCGCAGGACTTTTACGGCGGCTGGCTGAAAGGCGCAGGGTTTGAAGAATTATTTTCTTAAACGGCAAATAATATATTTCAAGGGGGAGGGCTTTTTGCCCTCCCCGCTTTTGTTAATTATAAAAAAACGAACAAACAGGGGGCGCGAACCCAAAAGCCCGCACCCCTAATTCCTATACTGTTTAACGCCTGTTTCCTCTCTGCGGCGGAGGCCTTCTTTTCGGAGGCTTGCCGTCGTCGTCCGACGGGATCCCCTCGATATCCATAAGAGCGGCCTTGCGCGAAAGGTTTATCCTGCCCTGGTCGTCGATTTCGACCACTTTGACCACTATTTCGTCGCCTACGTTTACAGCGTCCTCGACTTTTTCCGTGCGCTTCATGTCAAGCTGGCTCACATGAACCATGCCTTCCTTGCCGGGGGCGATTTCCACAAAAGCGCCGAAAGACATGAGCCTTGTCACGACGCCTTTGTATATGGCGCCGATTTCGGGGTCGTTAGCTATGGTTTCGACCATATTTAGGGCGCGCCTGCAGTCGTCGATATTGACGGAGCTGATAAATACGGAGCCGTCGTCCTCAACGTCTATCTTGCAGTTGCATTCGGCGCAGATTTTCTGTATTACCTTGCCCTGCTTGCCTATAACGTCGCCGATCTTTTCGGGGTCTATCTTCGTCGTCAGCATCTTAGGCGCGTATTTTGACAGCTCCTCACGTGGCGCGGGGATGCATTTCAGCATGATGTCGTTTAATATATACATCCTTGCCTTGTAGGTTTTTTCAAGGGCTTCTTTTATTATTTCCTCGGTAAGGCCGAGGATTTTCAGATCCATTTGTATGGCGGTAATGCCTTTTTCCGTACCCGCAACCTTGAAATCCATATCGCCGAAGAAGTCTTCAAGGCCCTGGATGTCAACCATTGTCATAAAGCGGTCGCCTTCGGTTATAAGCCCGCAGGAAATGCCCGC
>Ga0123353_10004276_pt1 | contig 18352 bp, 7 predicted proteins | sample TergutLab28metaG_3_FD_92763 | JGI IMG/M metagenome (GOLD analysis project Ga0123353, IMG submission 92763) | Labiotermes labralis P3 segment gut microbial communities from Petit-Saut dam, French Guiana - Lab288 P3 | ecosystem: Host-associated > Arthropoda: Insects > Digestive system > Gut ... | reverse complement strand
TTCTGCAACACAACAGTGTTTCTGCTTTACTACTACTACTAGTAACAATAATAATAATAATAATAATAATAATAATATTGTATGCTATTTAAATAATAATAATATTGTATGCTATTTAAATAATAATAATATTGTATGCTATTTAAATAATAGTAATATTGTATGCTATTTAAATAATAGTAATAATAATATTGTATGCTATTTAAATAATAATAATAATAATAATGTCATACCATGAACCTAACTCTTCTCTTGTATAGCTATAGCTATAATTTGGCCCCTCACATTCGCGGTTTACTTTTTTTCAGTGAATGCGTGTGAACAATTCTATGAAAAATCCTGCTCGCATGTTATTTGTACCTTTCAATTTCGGCCATCATACACGTTTGTTAATAACATAGAATGTTTATTACCAAGTAATTTTAAGCCCACTATTTAGCTACGTGTTTTTATGGTTAAGATAAACAGAGAGTGCTGCGCTCTGGTTGATCACAATTTAAACTCATTTTTATGGAATGGATACTTTTGGACGTATTGTCGTCTTTCACTGCGCCATTGTACGTATAATTTGTGATGTTATGCCTCATTCCGAAACAACATGAACGTCGTTGTGAAAATAATGACAAATATTAAGGACTTCAAGAATACATAGGCTATAAAATTAGGACAAAATTAATTGTAGATTTCTACATCATTTTGCAGTAGACTTTTTTTGATATCGGTATGATTCTACTTCCAAAGACTTGCACAATATAAAATCCTGTAATATACATCCTATTTATCTGTTTCGACTTATTATTACAATCTGTCAGCCTCCTTAAACATTATTTGAAGATCACCTTTCGAAGGTACGGGTCGAAATTGACAGTGACTTTCTTATATGGCGTATTATTTAAAAAGTGCAAATAATCCTTTTTTCAGTCTACGTTTGTACAAGAAAAGTATTCCTTGTAATTGCTTAGTATTTATTAAAGTGTTTTACAAAAACTTTTTATGTCTTCACGCAAGGAATTTACCTACAACTTTCAGTAACGTACAACAACATACAAATGTTTACATCTATCCTATTGCAGGCCTGGACATGCCCTTCAGGCTCCAATTTGTTTAGGCTCCCAGAATTTCTAGACAATCGGTGTGTGAAGGTTGTAAGGTTGTCAGTCCTACACACCGGCCTCCTTTACCCCTATAATATATCCCTGGTACCCATTCTATTACAGGCTGATTGGACCCCAGGCCCATATTGGGGCCGGAAATATTAAGTCATTGAAAAATCCCACTTAGCCCATCGAGAGTCGAACCCGCAACCTTCCGGCGTACAATTAAGTGCATAAATTTTATTAAGAAACATAAATGTAGCTATTTATTTACATACTCATATGCCTATCTCTTTATCCCCATACATACTTGTATCTCTTCACATCTCTCTATCTTGGTCAGCAATACAGTCTAGAAGTACCTCTCTTCATCTACGTCTATATCTGTGTCTATATACTTTTATCTAATTTATGTATCTACCCTCGGGGCTATGCGACCCAGGGCCTGTCTTTCTTCGCGTTTCTGAAACTTCTGCGAGGATATCTCGAGGACGCCTTGGACGGGTAATCGGCCCGTCGCAAGGCCACAGCCTACAAAGCAAAACACACACACACACACAGACGAACACATATGTTCATAACGAATCAGGAACTGAAGCCACATTTCTCATGTTAGAGCTTTAGAAAACAATACAAGCCTTAAATCACAAGGCCATTGTGTTCGGCCTAAAGTACAAATAACAAAATCAATTAAATTTCAAACAGTCATATTGCAATTTTATATGCATGCTTACAAAAACATTCGTGCTTCTTTAGGCTCATTCGCAAAATTTTAGTTTCGCCATGTCTGTCTGTCTGTCCGCATGGAACTTGGCTTCAACTGGACGACTTTAATGAACTTTGATATTTGGATTTTGTCGAAAGTCTGCCCAGATAGTTCAAGTTTCATTGACATGGGACAAGAATAACAAGCAGTTTACGTGAAGACCAATACACATTTTTAATCATATTCTCTTTTATTCTTAAAATTAAAAATGTTTCAGACAAAATGTGTATAGAAAATCAAAACAAATATTTTACGTTGAAAAACTTTTTTCGACAATCATGTCGTTTATGAGACAAAGTAAAAAAATATTGTAGAGCCGGGCATGCTTCAGATGACAGTATGGCGCAATCGCTTTGCATGCTATATGACTAAGGCTACAAACACACACTCACAATATGTAACACTTATTGATTTCCACTGCAACAACGGTTGCACAAACGCGCCTCTGTATTACGTTATACGTACATTGCCTGTCTTTTTCTGAAATGCTTTGAATATCAGGGAAGACGAAGACAGTTCATAGATCAGCATCTAATTTATTTATTGTATTTTAAACATAATAATCATCTTCATGGCCTTAGGAACTCCTCAATTTCAAAGTACTGAGGTCAATTTTATTAATAGTATTCCGGCTTAATATTAAAATATAGGATTATTATAAAATTATAACTACGAAATTTTACCACTTACCAAAGGCGTTTGTGTCACAAAGACATGTTATGAACTGTACACATAGGAAACCTTGATCACGCGTCGTCATATTATATTTCATCCGCAGAATTCTTTTGTTATACAACTGAAGGACAGCTATGGTCTCGGTACGACGCCAGTAGAATAAAAACACCGTACTGTAACAACATATTTGGTCTTTTTCTTTTATTACTCACGTCCCATGCACTACTCGCTTAATCTGGGATCAAATGTTACAAGGAAGAAGCTAATAACATTTTGCACAACACGTGAGCATCGTATTGGACACGAGAAGTATGGTAAAATACTTCATCAGTGGTATGACTTAGATAGAACATCTCAGGGTGGAAAATTTAGCCTGAGAACACGGATTGTAGCGCGTATCTGCATCGTACAATTAAGGAAATGAAACTAACTCTTAATTTAACAGCATGTCATTTTTGTATGTATTATAGTGTATCACCCTTGAAATATTGATTAATGTCTATTGAAAAAAATATAAATAATTTATATCACAATTCAATTCGAAACGTGGAAGTCGATCTAAATTAATATCTTCCGTGTATTGTCGGCAGTCTCTCTGGTTGATTCTCCGAGCAGTCCACGTAGACTTTATGCCGAACAAATTTTTCTGAGACATGTTTCTCTACCAGTACTTGAGTATTACCATAACAAACATCATTCCACCCGTGCTCCATATTTATTCGTCTATCGTCCGAGTGATGCATAATAAACCAAACACAGGCTGCATTTTCAAGTGGCACGAAATAATGTGACCCCAAGAATAAAATAATTATTATTGCAAGTATTCAGACGGAAGTGTTATATAAATTACATATCAATACTCTTTAAGTGCGTCCCTTGAAAGCTTAAAGATGAATGGTATATTGTATCTCACATTGAATATTCAGCAATCCTTCGCTGCGCATTCAAAATTTTCAGCCAAAATTAAGAGCAAGTACTAGAGGAAATACAGCTGATATTTTAACAGACATATTAACGTGTGGATCTGATAACTTATAAAAGATTCTGAGTAATCATTAAAAGTTGGGTAGAAATTGGAAGAAATTAGAAATAAATATCTGACGCATACAGTAAAGCCGCATCCATCTATTTGTACGAATCATTCTGTAAATCTCCAAGAGAATATTATGATTAAATTTTACATTTGAGGATTAGTAAGACTATAGTAACACGGTTATCCTTATTTCTATAAAAATATAGTCCACATATTTGAAGGGAAGAGAAGGTAAGTTAAAGGAATATGGAAAGCTTTCAATATCCAAGCCTTCAAAAACTTTGATTCGGATTGTAAAATATAAATTATTTCAGTTCCTACCGGATAGAGAATACAGTTCATGTCAATTAAAGACCAAATGTTTAGTGCCTTTACGGAAATTCCGTATTTGTTGTAGAACGCACAAAAAGCGTAGAGTCTAAAGTTACCCGGTGTTTAAAATACGGCGTATTCCGTAAGTTGGAAGGAAAAAGTGTCTGTTAGCCTCAACATGTCTACCCGTCCGTCATTTTGTCTGTCTGTCTGTCTGTCCGCTTGAAATAGTGCAACTTCCACCGGACATATTTTCACTAAACTTCTTTTTTGCTCGATTTTACTAAAATTTTTACACATATTAAGATGTTTTAATGGAACAAATATGACAGACCAAAAAGTCCAACATTTATTTACGGCGTCTCGCTGTATTAGTTCTTTATATTCGACGCTGACTTCGTTGTCAGGTGCAAGCTTGACCCCGAAGGAAACAATTTACTATCTGGACCTAACAATCGGACATGCTGAATTATAAATTTCGCCGTCTACGTGAAGATAGTAAGAAATATTTTTCGATATTGGCGAAATATCGGTTATGATCCACTCTAAATCTGTTTGCACAATACGAAGAAAACTTGCAGCGTATGTAGTTTAAAATGTGCAGAAGCACTTTCATGTACACACGAAATAATGTGGAATGCCAACTTGATGAAACTAGGTAATTTTATTGATATATTCTTAGCTCCACATGTTTCGGGTACATACGTGTGTACGGTGCAGATGGTGCCGTGCACGGCACCATCCGCACCGTACACACGACCCACGCAGCGGCTCTCAAGACCACCACCCATCCAAAAACTCGGTGCAGAAAACCATATGCTGCAACTCATCAGCTAATGCTCCTGATGATGGGCGTATGTACCCGAAACATGTCGAGCTAAGAATATATCAATAAAATTACCTAGTTGCATCAAGTTGGCATTCCACATTATTTCATGAGGAAGATGCACGGTCAAACAACCCTCAAGTTTTCTTGTACACATATCTGCAGTGTTTCTGTTATAAATAATTAATAATTTCAAATTGAGAGACACACCAGAAGTATTACATTCTGTAGATATTTTCCAACTTGTCAACATTAAATCTGATAGTGCATGTAATAACCACTATTTTCAATGACAGTCCCTGCAGCTCCAGAGTCTATTCAGTACCTTCATCAAGAGTGATGGTGAGTGGGAGAGCGGAGCTAACCTCTCGAACTCCATGCAGAACAAGCCCTGAAAGTAGTTTTATTTTTGCTTTCAACCTTTTTTTTTTAATGTAAGGACAGCACGCTGCTGAAGTCCTGCCTTCATCTGAAAGGCATAATTAATAGAAATTACGCTGCAAGAATAATTGGGTACTTTTGTTGTTCGAGCGTGAATTGGGTAAATTTACTGCGTGTTCTAATATCGTAACACAAATACATAAACATGTTGATTTCACCACATGACTTCAAGTTGCATATATCTCATTTAGTTTTCGAAGATTTTATTTGTCTACCAAACTGAGAAATAAGCTACGGAAAATCTAACGCTATTTGAATGCCTGTGTGGCTCACTGTGAAAAATGTGTTAATATTCCTTTACATTTAGCGAATTAAAAAGCTACTGATATTGTGCCATAAATGTGTACACTACAAGTATTTTTTTAAATACCCAGTATTTTATTTTTACAAACTGTTAATTCTCATTTTTTAAATTATTTTAACATTAGTACTGTGCATATTTATTACTTGTATAATGAGCCAAAAAATGCACAATTGATCAGCAATTTAGTATACTGTTCTTTATTACACTGCCCCTACCTGGCCGACATAACAACAGCACCAACAGACAGCTTGTATATACGGCCATAATACAATACTTCCTAAGTTCTACGACAAAATAATTTTATTAGAGATAGAAAAATTTCAATATTTTAAACATTTTGAATATTAACAACACAACATACCTAATGTTTTGAAATATATCGCCAATACTGCAATCAAATACTAATGTAACTTAGCAGGTACTGACTACATGCTCCCTGAAGATGACGCAATAGCGTCGAAACATGTAGGGGCAGTGTAATAAAGAGCGGTATAATGAAGTGTTGATCAATTGTGCATTTGTTGGTTCATTATACAAATGTTTATTCTCAGTTTATCAAAAAAGCCTTGAAAAAATCTACACGCTTGTATGTGTTTATTATGTAAAGAATATTTAAGATGGGTTGTAAAGGGTAGTGAAGTGCAGTCAGTAACCTTTCCTACCCAAAACCCATCCTCACTTTCCCTGGTGCAACTTCTCCTAAAGAACGAGGTTCTGGGGACCGAGTAACAGCGGTATATACGTTCCTCGTCCGCAGAGGAAATGCTGCAGAACACGCTTGTCCAAAAGTCAAGCGGTGGCAACCCCACCACCAGAGAAGCTAGCTGTAGACTAGTAACCCGCCCTAGGGAATTAAATATTACTTTCAACCTTCAATATAATGACAACAGGACGGCAAAATTGACGAAGAACTATGGCAAGAAAACTGTTAAGCGAAAATGGAAGAAGCAAAATATAATCATATGTGCAACCTGGAAGGTAAGGGTAATAGCCCACGAAGAAGAATAACGGGACAGTGTATTAAATAATAAATAAATTAAAATAGCAGCAATTACATAATCAAAAGAGATATTGAAGGATACATTGGAAACATAATTACATAGAAATCTATAATGATGTAAACACGATTACAACCGAATGTAGTTATTAGGTTTTATAAATTTAAAACAAAACTTAATTATTAACTACACATATTGGGGCGAAAGAATAATTGAAGTAAAACTAAACATTTGAAGAGGAAAATTGTCGTTTTTTGGACTCTGCTCTCAGAAGAATAGAGAGTTGAAGAAAACGACAAATTTATAACCAATGAAGGAAATACTGAACAAAATTAACAAAAATTATTACGTCTTACTCTGGAAACCTGAATGTTAGAACGGTAAATGTTGAAATCCATAATATTGAAGGAAGTTTTGGAAAACCAGTAAAAAATACCGAAGGACTGAAATTAAGATATTTTGATACATACAATAACATGAAAATAACGAACTCATTCTCCAAGCACAAAATATACACACATACATATTGTGAGCTCAAAATTCCAAACAATTACAGGCTACTTCATTGCCAAGAAATTACAACTATTTATAAAATTATATTAGTCAATTATGAAAGTATAAGATGGCTATATAAACAAAGATTTCAACAGAAACTACAATAAATTTCAGAAAGTAGCAATATTGTTTTGGAGTGGTCGAACATTAATATACAAAGCATTTACACAAAAAAAAATTAAAATATGGGATGATGAAATAAAATGAATTGCACAATGGAAAATTTTCACATAAAAAAAGTATTTCATAAAAGACCATAGAGTATGAGACTGAATATAAGCGCAGAAGAGCCATTGCCAAAAGAGAAATCACATCATCGCAAATCATGGGAACAAATTATATCGCACTTAGGATTTGACATGTAGAAAGTAAAACCAAAATATTTAAGTTACTATAACATATGAATAAAGATATTGAAACTCTGCAAATATAAAACCTGGTCCAAGTAAAGAAATATTTTTTACATTATTATGAGGAATTATGAATTAATGGCGCTCTTCAAGAAAATTATTGAAATACAGAAAATATAACGACAAAATTATAACAATGGGATAATCGAAAGAAGGACAAAAAACGGAAAGTCGTCAGACGAAGGTAACATGAATTCTGAAATTTATAAATATGCAGGAGACACATTTCATGAGAGACTACTTTTTTTAATGGCTGGGTTGAAACAAAATATTTATTTTAATGTATGAATACTGTATTAAGTACAGTGATGATTATTTACACAGATTTAAAACCTACGCTCTCATGGACTCTGGATATGTGGATTGTACATTTCAAATCAAAGAAGTTGTTTTTCATTTCTGACGAATAAGGTCAGGTAAGTTGCATGAAAAATGTCAATGAATGATCATTATAAAATACAGCGCTCTTTTATTTTCTTATGTTCTTGCTGTTCAAAAACTGGTTTTCCTTGGCGACCACGTAGTTACATTAAGCTTCTTGAAACACCGAGCTACGAGTAATTCTGTATTTTGTATTACGCTGTGTCATATTTAAACTTGTCCATTAAAGAGACGGTCTACACTTCTTACTGTAAATAAACCCTGAATCGCTTACGTTTAAGGAAAGTATACCTTGAAATTAGGAGTAAGAAGAGAAAGAAAATTACAGAGCAATAATGTTCCTTCATTATAAACAACAGTGAAAATGCGTTAAGTAAAACAAAAAAAAATATTAAAATTTAAGCACCGGAAAAATAAATTCTTAACAAATGTCGAGGGATATATTTTTACCAGATGAGACAAAATTGTAGATGGAATTACTCGAAACTAGTTATTTATTCAGGTACCGACATAATGTGCAGTTGCAAAAGAAAAACTTAATAATACAGATCAAAGGGATAAAACCACTGATTACAGGAACTGACTCAGTTGTAAAACCGAAGGGATAGCACCCTAAGAGTAGACAAGAGGTCGGTAGGTTTGATTTTGGAGTATGAAGGAGCCTGGACCGTGAAAAAAGGATAAGGCATAATAAGAAATACGCTGATTGTTGTATAAGAGGCCACCAGCTTTCCCTCGCCTTGTTAGTTTCGCATCTCCTACTTTTTAGTAATCAGTCTAAGTTGGTTAAATTGTTGTAATCTAGAAAGTCTACACAAATGTGAGAAGTTCTGACAGTACAGTTGTCTTCCAATTTTATGAATGGATTCTAACGCAATATATTACATATACCTCAGACAATATTTATCTATTCACTCCAGAAAACTGGTAAAAGGAATAATCTACCGCAAGTGTGTCGTGTTTTGCTCTTATTCCTACCACAAATGCAATTAGACCTAACTATTTGTTTACTGTTTAACGTCTCCCTAGATTCTAGCAAGATGTGTGGTAACCATCTCAACTACAAACTGCTAACATTCTTGCTATTTTCTTCTTTGTGATTAGATTTTATAAAACTCTTTTCCATGCGTAGCTTTGTTATGGGGTAACATAATGGTGATATAGTTCTTTATTCTAAGTAGTAAACAGCAGCCTTGAATTTTAACATTTAAAGCCTGGTGGTAATTATAGGTACTAACTCCTCTATCTTTAAGACAAACTTTATTCTACAGTAGAGTGTTTATGTGTTCTCTATAATTCTTAAATCAAGCAGCCATTATTTGCTAAATAGCTTTCACTGGTCGTCCTAGTAGTGAAGAAATATGTTCTCTGTGAGATTCGAAAGGAAATTTTGTGTGTAATTTGCATGAATGTGTGTCGGCAAAGTGACACGATTTTCTCCAAGTACTTCGGTTTCCCGTTGTCACTGTCATTCCCCTTATACCACATACTCATTTACTTTTTCATTATAAAAAGAAGTAGAAGAAGCCTGGACAACTTCAAACAAAGAAACGTTCCTTCGGATATCGGGCAGCATTGGACAGAAAAGTACTTCCACATTCTTGATTGTGTTATTCTTCAAAAGGCTGAGACAACTTTTCATGAAGCTTTTAATTCCTTAATTCTCTGTTTAGAATCACGAGAATAATAAACAAAATTCTTTGGTGGTGAAAAGTTATCTGTTAACATTGATATTTTATCATTTTTGTAACAATGTTATAACTACAACGTATAGCAGTCAAGAAATTTTCAAACACGCTTACATTAGATACACACATGAAACATCTTATTACTCAGCGTATGTACTACCGCCTACATGATCAATCTACGAACCTCACATTCAAAATGTCCTACCGCCCTTTGTATATCCAAATCAAATGCAGAATAAAATCTGTTTCAACACACCGCATCAACCAATTGTACCGATCTTACTGCGTCTACCACTTGAATTCAGCCTGAAATTCCCTACGTTTTTCCGCTTAATCCAGCACTGTCGTGATATATATATAACATAGGTAAATAAAAGAAGCAAATACATTCAGTTCGTATGGGAGGTGACGTTATGTTGCTGGTGGATCTCCCAAACCTTCAAGAAAAGGCAGTAAGTCCCTTCGAAGCCTCGGGAAACTAACCCAGCAAGTGTCACGTCGCAGAATACATAAAACTCAGCACTCGCAAGACAGACGAAATTTCTTCTACCCACGAATCGTGAAGTTGTGTTTAGGAGAAGTGAACGCAAAGTTCTGCATACACTTTGCCTCGGAATTGGAACCTTCTGTTCGGATGCTAGGTCCTGCCGCTTTATCTTGGCGATAAAAGACTCCCAGCATCCAGTCGCAAGGACGGTGGTTGGATTTCGCAGCCAGTCCGGAAGTCGTACCGAAAAGAATATTGCTTCGTCTGCCAGGATTCGAACCTTTGTCACCTTATCACTTGGCTGAGCTATTCTGACCCATAAATAAATGAATGGGTGACCGAATAATAACTCAGCAAGGAAATAAATTAATAAATTTCAATAAGAAAATTATTAAATAAATAAATGATTACTGGCAGCCTGAAATGTCTCGATGTTACCCTCGCAAGTTTATGAGTCTCAAGACTATGTCACTGAGATAAACAGACTGTTAGGCATTCTGTTGGAAACAAAGCGCTTGCAGTGGGCGGGTCTGGCCAGAGTTCAAGGTTTACGTCTTGGTGCCCCGCACGATCTTGCAACCGTTATGAAATACCTTTCGAATAGCTTTCAGGACACGTCACTTTATGTTGCATTGATGACATTGTATGTTGCATGTATGCCACTGTATGATGTGTTTATTGTCTGTGCAAGAGGAACTAACTACGAATGCGTTACGAAATATTTTTTTCTTCCCGTTTTCTTTTTCCTCGTACAGAGAAAACAGCCTGGAACTATTGTTCGGTACACATTACCTTGGACAGGTATTTTAATTACCCTTTGAATACCTGCGTTGTCAAAAGCGAAAGCAAGTAGAGAAAGATCTTTGAAATTCATTATGTATATTTAGGTAAGAAAGAAATTTACTGAATTTCCAAACATACCCTTTCTTCCAAACTTTCTTGTTCAAATAACGCGTTCTTCCTTAACCATATGCTACGGTTTTAATGTCCACCTCGTTAAGATAAAGGTTAAACAAATAAAAGAAATGTTATCTCCCTTAGGTGTAAATAAATGGATACTTACATAAAAATGTGAGAGGAATTTTGAAATAGACGAAAGGAAGGCAGGTGGAAAGAAGGGAGACAAAAGAAGAAATAAGGGTAAGAGTGGAGGAGAGGGAAACTAGACAGATTGGAAGAACTAGAGAAAGATACAAGGGTTAACAGTGCACATATAATATCAGTTATGCCCTGTCGTAAAGGATATAGGCTTTGTAAATGTAGCGCTTATAAATAATTTCCCTTTGCACAAGCCTACAACTGTGGTTTACATTTTAGTGTAAGAAATGTTTCCGGAATAAAGAAGAATTACGTGATAAGTACAAAAAAGAACACACACTTTGTAACGCTTTGTGGCACGGTTATACTGTATAGATTAGCGAAAGCATAACTTACTTACTGGAAACAATTCTCTTTGTCCTGATGTTGCCCCAAAGATTGGTAGGTACATCACCAACATTATTACATCGTTGCCACGAGCAATGACACATTACGTTCTCTCATTGGAAGGGACAACTTTAGACCTTACCAGTGGTTTCTTTACTCTAAGGTACTCGACATTATTGTCATCAAGGCCTGAAGAAATCTTACTTTTTGCCTGACCCCGGTCTGGTAACTTCAGGCACCGTTCGACACTATAATTTGGGTATGTCTGCCTCTGTCATGTGCTGAACATTTCAAGGTCGATTTCTAACGCACGTGACCCTAGTGTTCACAGTCGGTGGGTGAACACTGTCATAGGAACTGGAAGTTCCACTAAATAATTTAAATAATTATTTTTGGCCTCTGTGATTGGAATGAGATGGTCATGGCCATGTAACAGGAATGCGAAACGGGCGAAAGCAATTTTAATAAAAGTGCCTGAACGAAGGAAAGGCTTTGAAGATCGAGCCCTATAGAGAAGTTAGTACTGCAGTAGTATGTCTTAAATGGATAGAATGGGATGATCTGTGCTGGTACATCTGGTGGGCTGCTTTAACACTCTGATAAGTCGCTGAGTTCCACAAAATACGGATAAACTTTATTCGCTGAGCACCTGTTAGATAGTAATAGTTCTCAAGGAAAATTCAGCGTCTATGGAGTTAGTTATTCTGTGACTGGATAAATACTTTTATTCTGGAATTGCTCTCAGCAGGGAAAGAGTCACCTTCCTTGGCGCTGCGGCCCAACGCAGGCCAGGGTCTCCTCATTTCTGAGGTTTCTAGATCACACACAACGACACATCACAGTCGGTAGGACTTCTCTAGACGAGTGATCAGCCCGTCACAGAGACCTCTACCTGACAACACGCAACACTCAACACAGACATCCATCCATCTCCCCGGCGGGATTCGAACCCACAGTCTCAGCAAGCGAGCGGCCTTAGACCCACCAGGAGGGAAAGAGTAAGCCCATGAATATTAAAAAATAACAATACACCTAGTTAGAATATATTGAACCACTTTCTGTGCTGAGAAGTACGCTCTTCTGTGTTATTGCGTGGCGAGTAGAGGTAAGAAATTACCATCATTCGCCGCGCAGTAACCCAGAAGAGCTCGTTTCTCAGTTACTTCGCGATGGAAGCCTGAAATCACGCACTGCCTGTACCCTCGAACTGCAAAACCAACATCCATACTATTCATGTTACAGTTATTCCCCCAGTATCTACGCGTGTTCATAACATTACTCTACCAAAATTGTGTACCGGTAGGTATGTGTTTAAAGTCCCTACCGTGTGAGTTCCATGTTCCCTTCACCAGAACCTCCCAAGTTTAAAAATTCCGACAACGCTAACGGATGATTTATCGTTGTTGACAAGTATCCACCACTTTAAGTCCCGGTCCTCTGTGATTATGATTATTACTATTATTCTTATGTTGCTTTCCTTTCTCTAGTTAAATTGTTGTTACAATTTTATTTTATTTATTCTGTATTTGCTTATTTCTGTAGTTGTTTCTTTGTACTCTTAATTGTAATTGGCCACTCAGTTGCTCAGTAAACAGGTAAATGAGTGAAACTCTACGTACACCGGAAGAGCTGTTAGCAGCTACGTGCTAGTCACAGGAGGGGCCATCAAATATTCGCGTCTTCTTTCGTTCGTGGTTGTTTTAGCGTATGTTCTTCGATTAACTCTTTCTTTGGCCTTAGATTTTGCCTCACAGGGAACCAGAATTTGACTAACTCACGCAAACAAACGATATTGCTAGTAGGGGTGTTATTATGAATAATTTTAGCCTTCTGTGAACTACAGAGACCGGCATAATACCTGCGAAAGACGTTTCCAATACTCCGTGCTCATACTTCATCACTTACCACCAACACTAATCAATTTTAAAAAATTACATCTTTATAAAATCAAACAACTCTGTGCCTTTCTAAACTCGGGGAGTCCAAGGTGCAGCCCTCTTGACCTCGGAGAATGGGCAGTTTGAGTATTTTTAGAAGCTAACACATTATAAAATATTGGGCCAGTACAGCCTAACGGCCTACTCGCCACTAGAGTTGTGTAACAGACTGACAGCTGGTGTAACTGAACAGAAACTTGTATCATTTCTAAAATTAGGGTTCCAACCAAAGGCACAGACAAATGCCGATTTTCCCACTTTATACACAACACGTCAGGGTTGATACCGTGCAGACTAGAAACACATAAGAGGCTTTGATAATAATGTCTGTGTTCTGAAAAATGACTTTTTGACAATTTGCTTTTTTTGTTTCAAAGTTTCTTTTTGAGCAGTTTATGTACATATTTATGATTTATGTCACGGCTGTGTCAGTATCTTGAAGTCTGTAGTTTCGAATTTAGGGTCATTAATGAACTCTAATTCGGAAAAGACGTAGAAAGGAGCAATAGTATCTACTACAAGATACAAGTCCAGCATTTGCCTGTAGGAACCGAGGAAAACCATAAAAAATTTTAAAACCATTAGTTATTTTGACCTATATTAGAACGGATAATTTAGAAGACCTACAACCCGTGACAGCTTCCTCTGTTATTATAGGCTGTGGAATTTATATTTAGAAAAAGTAAAGCTTAACAAAATTGGAAGTGTACTGAACGTAAAATACATCCTTCATATCCACAAGATTCTTTGTGTGTAATGCTGTCGCTTCTGTAAATATCTAATGAATTTTTTTTTTTAGATAGAAGCCGAAGAAAATTCAGGGTTTCCGTTATTTTGTGTCCGCTTTTAAACGACATTGGTCTGTGATGACATAATTAGGTAAAATCTTCACCATTAAATGAAACTAAAATACTTCAGAAGTAGAATTTTTCCATGCATATAGGCAGAGGGGCGGGTTTCTAATTTAATAGACGTTCCACAAAGTTGCCAACACATCTGCATTCATTTGAATACTTAGAGGAACGGTCTATAAAATAATTTTTATTATGCAGTGTACTGTCAGTATATTTGCAACAACAGATATGTATCTACAATAAACGAACATTATGATCATTACCATTATCTCCCGTAAAACAGCGATTTGTCGTAGCCCACAAATACACAGTTTTTTACAAGAGACAGAAAAAAATATTAAGCTTTTTTTTTACGAAAAACAAATTTTGTTTACACATTATTTTGGAAGGTGTGTTTGTAACCCAGCTGTCAAGTAATGCGGGAATACCAGTTTGACGAATTGTGTGGGTTACGACAAATTGTCGTTTCATGAGCACTATGCAAAACTGCGAAAACACTTTCGAGAGATTAATCACGCTTATTCCAAATTAAATAACATATGTGTACTTACAGTCTTGTTACCTTTACACCGATAAGCACAAGATCTATTTTAGGCAGTAGAGAGGCTGATTAAAGTGTGGTTGATTCATCTGCACAGATAATCAACCGTGAAGTAACTGTCTACTTGTGGATGACCAGGAATTCAATTACGGTCAACGACAAGTGTTTCATCGTAACAAACTCATCAACACCGGCTCTGGTGTCCACCGATCTTCATACTTAATGGGTACTGGTGTCGTTCCTTGAGGTTGGAGCGGTCGAGCATAAATACCCCCCCACTTACCTCCAATTAAATTCCATTGGAAGAGCACGGAGCTCTTTTTAGAAGCCCCCAGTGTGAAAGACATTCCTAGCACCGTGCTTATAAGCAATAGAAAGGTAAAAGAAGTCTTCCTTACCTCTTGTCGATCAGCAACCGTAGCGGTAGAGCGTAGGGCTCCTAGGTAGAAGCAGACACACAGCAATCGGAATAGCATGACCCTTGATGACCCGATAGCTCAGCCATCAACTTCAATGTTTCCCTCTCAAGACAGTGGCGAATGTTAGCCCAAGCCCTTTGCGAACTCTGCAGCTTCCATAACCTTATTAACACTCCTCTGTCAAAACGGGAGTTCCGTATGATTCATTTACAATCGCATTTCATCCTCTTTTCATATCAGTGGGCGATATTACCCGGCATTTCTCCGTTCGTGTATCGTGATGATTTTAAAGTGTCATAGAGCACGGCCAGATGATTGCACTATTAATTTGACAGGTGTAGTATTGTCTACGGTAATACTGTCCTAAGAGCACATACAACCAACTGGAGGTTTTAATTTAAAAAATTGAAAGTGCCACACCAGTTATCGGGGTAGAATTCCCTCTTGCAGTTTGAACACTATATTAAAAATTTATACATGTCTGTCTCAATATTCAGTTTGTTGCGTCGAATATGTAAACGATGAAACAAAACACAATAAGAATAAAGTTATTTTTTTATCTTTTGGTTAAGAGAGAATGTGCTAATGACACAAGCACAAAGACCCGCACCACCTACGCCATAGACCAGAAGTTACATAATGTGACTCAAAAGAGCTGCAAGCATCAAAGTACTGGAAATAATTTTGACGTCTCAATGGAACTATGCTTGAAACATTCAAGAAACATGTACAGTCAGTACCTTAAAAACATTACAGTTTTCATAAATATACCAAATTTTCCCAGTGTACGTAAAACGTATTGTCATGCGTAAAAATTGTTATTGTTTCCAACGGAGTATATTATAGCACATATTTGAACCAACTTACATTCATGCTGTACACATCTGAAGTTCCCTTCGCTCCCTTAAAGTTATTATATTTGACTGTAATATCTGACCTTAAATTTGTACTCTCACTTTACGAGTCTGAATTCATTCGAAGCGTGTATTTGCACATCATGGGAGTTCTAGAGGAAATAGTTTTTTTTTTGGAACATAATCTTCTGACAAGCAGTGCAAAATATTGTATATAAAACACACTTCTGGCTTTCAGTTTAAGTTATTATACCCTGTGCACTGAGATATCTGTAGTTACTGTGTTGAAATTGAAATAACGCTTCGCGCACAAATAAAAAATCGAAGATTCCTTTTGTCACTGCGATAATACACATACGAAACAGACAATTCGCAGAACACTTTCAGAAGAATGATGACCATTCCGCCACTGTAACGTCCGTGTGCTAAGTTTGACAGTTGAGTGCTATCCGACGCACTGCCATCTGAGCTGTGGCAATGGCCCTACTGAGCTTACGTTCTCTTTGCACTGCAGTCATACGGATGACTGGGTAGGTAGGTTGGCATTGGAGCAGTGGATCTCGCGCGGTGGTAATTAAACTTCTGGAGAAAGAGGCGAATTATACTTGCTTCCAACATCCTAACTACGAGTAGAAAGAAAGGTTTGGGTCGGACCCAAACAGAGGCTTTTCTACATACCAGTGAGGTTTTTTAACTCTAATTTGGCCCTTTACACATGCGTAAATATTGAAATCTGGAACAGGGAGGTAATTTTAGAAAGAGAGAGTAAATAAACTTTCAAGAAAGGTATTGATTGTGGTTTACATCCGCTATGAATTTAATAACTGGACACAAAAATCACAATATTTATCAACTTGATTACGGTAAATGCATGACAATATGAGAACCAAATACGAGGAATGTAAGAAATGCCCAAATGTCAAGACCCATCTTTCTGTGTTCACATGAGTGTCACAAATCAGTTTAAAATGCTGCACTGACAGCTGTTTTCTACACAACCTCATGTGTTACTGCAGATATTACTGCCCTCACGCGTGTCCTTGTATGATATAGTGGCTCTGGAACAATTACTGAACCTCAGCAGACAATATTTCTCTAATCCTGTCATAGAAAAAACCGTAACTCTTGAGATGACCGGATCGGGATTCAGGATTATCATTTGAACGTACTGTCCTTTGTATTCTTTGATGGGAACTTACGATACCCTTCCCTTCTGCGTCATTTATGTGTATCTCCTGTGTTTCTTTATTGAGCTGTCCAATAGAAAGTGTAGCGGTCACGATTATCTTCCTTTTGCGCGTCAGCACCTTGTTAAGGCAGCACTTAGTGATACCAGCAGCAGTACTGCAAATATAGAAAAGCCATGTCTTTAGCGGAAGATAACAGTCCCCTCCCCCACAACCTATGTATGAAGGAAGAGAATGGACGGGTTACATGTACTTCTGCAGTGTAAAGAAACGCAAAGCTACGGTGAACAGCTTCTGACAAATAAAGGGACAACAACAGCGAATAAAGAGTGTACATTAAAATAACTGGCCATCGCTTTTATGGGATGTTATTCTTCGGCTGAAATGTTCTTGGTAAACACGGTACTAACCCTCTGAAACTCGCAGATACTTGTGTGTGTATTTAGCCCTTTACATAAAAGATAAACCTGAAGTTTATTTGAAGATTTAGATCGTACGGCACACTCCTTTTCGGTTAAGAAAACTATTCAGATAATGCTATGGAGGGAAATGACAGCTGTTTAGTTTTTCTTAGAAACATACAAAACATATACACTTTGTGGGCAAAACGTATAATTTTTAAAGTTAAATCTGTTGTACAAAACAACTACAGTGTTTTGAAGGATTAATAAAACTCTGTTTCTTCATGTGTTAAACCACACCACGTCGCGAATATAAAAGTTACCCATATCACGATAAATGTATGAAATACCATTCTTCCCTTTCTGAACATTTTATGACAAGCATAAATAATGCAATGCCCAGCGACAGTGCCTGAGTAAACTACTGCTGCTCTTTTTATACTGACCTGTTGTACTGAGTTAGCAGCTAGAGTCGGTCACTGTCGTTTGTTTAGAAGGCAAATTATGAAGTCGTAAGGCTATGTGAATTGTCGAGATTTTAACTGTTAAACTAAACGTAGTATTAAAAGTTCCGAGTTTTAGCTTGAGTGCCTGTATTCGCAATATTAATGTACAATATTTCGTGCTGCCACTACTGACATGTTAAGATAAAGCAATCCCATTATAGGCCTGGATAGGCCCTGAGGGTTCCAGGAGGCTGAGGCTCCCAGATTTCAAGACAATCGGCACATGAAGGTGGTAAGGTTGTCAGCTCTACGCACCGG
>Ga0123353_10004275_pt1 | contig 18353 bp, 17 predicted proteins | sample TergutLab28metaG_3_FD_92763 | JGI IMG/M metagenome (GOLD analysis project Ga0123353, IMG submission 92763) | Labiotermes labralis P3 segment gut microbial communities from Petit-Saut dam, French Guiana - Lab288 P3 | ecosystem: Host-associated > Arthropoda: Insects > Digestive system > Gut ... | reverse complement strand
TTAACTGAGCAGGTGTTGAACGATTAGTTGTAGTGCCATCACCCAGTTGGCCATAGGAGTTGCCTCCCCAAGCCCAAACTGTACCATCGCTTTTCAGCGCTAAAGAGTAATTGTTTCCTCCTACGACAATGCTTGCTCCGCTCAGCCCGTTTACCTGAACAGGCGTAGAGCGGTTTGTAGTGGTTCCATCGCCCAATTTGCCGTATCCGTTACCTCCCCAAGCTAAAAGCGTGCCGTCGTTCTTAATCGCAAATGCATGATAATGGCCTGCTGCAATAGCACTTACGTTACTCAAACTTGATACCTGCCCGGGCCTGTTGCGGTTTGTGGTAGTGCCATCACCTAGCTGTCCGTCATTTCGTCCCCATGTCCAAACGCTGCCGTTACTTTGTTGTGCTATGCAGAATTGAAAGCCTACCGAGATGGATGCCACAGCGCCAAAAGCAGCGCTCGATGAAGCCATTACCTGAACAGGTACAGAGCGATTAGTAGTAGTGCCGTCGCCTAACTGGCCATAGTAGTTATCTCCCCAAGCCCAGACTGTGCCGTCACTTTTCAATGCGACCGAGTGCTCATATCCGGCTCCGATAGCACTCACGCCGCTCAGCCCAATTGCCTGAACAGGCGTAGAGCTGTTTGTAGTAGTGTCGTTGCCTAATTGGCCAGAGGAGTTATTTCCCCAAGCCCAGACTGTGCCGTCACTTTTCAAAGCTAGGGAATGATATTCACAACCCCCAGTGATGGCAATCACATTGGTTAAACCGGATACTTGCACAGGCGTTGAACGATTAGTAGTAGTACCGTCACCCAACTGTCCAGAGCCGTTATATCCCCAAGCCCAGACTGTGCCGTCGCTTTTCAAAGCCAGGGAATGCAATTCACCGGCCGATATAGCAATTACATCATTCAGCCCGCTTACCTGCACAGGCGTGCGATCTGTCGTATTGCTGTCACCCGTTGCAGTAGTGCTACTACTACCTGAAGTAGTACCGTTGCCCAATTGGCCATAATTATTCTGGCCCCAAGCCCAGACTGTGCCGTCATTTTTCAACGCCAGGGAATGCCGTGCACCTGCTGCAATCATGGGTTCTGTGGAGATGGCCGCACTTGCTTTTGATTGCGTTAGAGGCACAACAGCCATTGCCAGTAGGGCTACTATCAACGCAGCAGCCAGCAGTGTTGACATCCATCGCCTTGTCATACCGGACATACCATACATCGTTCCCATTTGGTCAGCCTCCTGTTAATTCAGTTTCATGGAGTGATACATAAATATTATTAAATATGGAATATGAACACAGTGTAATCTCACTACAACTGCCCTGTCAATAGTTCTTTTCTGCTATGTAGCAAATTGGAGCATGTTGACATCCCCCGTAGCGCGCAGGTATTTTTGGCAGGCGATTCATCCCATACAGAGACTGATTTGATGGACTTTGAAAGTCAACCGATCGTGCAGAAAAAATTCAAAACCGGTGCGATTTAAAAATCTTATTCATGGTATAATAACTGCAAGCGCTATCCGCAGCGCGTTGGAAAATTTTTTGAAACGAATGGTCTTCAGGTGCTGTTATCCGCTCCAGAAGCATCTGCTTTCCTCGGGGCTGATTGCCGCCGTTTTTGAATTCCGGCACCATGTCGTAGTAAACTGTTCACAAAATCAAAGGTGCGACCTGTACAGGAGTAAATGTGGCAGATAAAGATGTCAGACTGACATCGCTCGCCCGCTATTCTGGGTGAGGGGCAAAACTAAGTCCGGGTGACTTAGCTCAGGCCTTGGGATGTCTTGAAATTCCGACAGACGAAAATGTTCTGGCGGGACTGCACGAGGACGCCGGCGTGTACAAGCTGCGCGACGACCTGGCTATTGTGGAAACGGTGGATATGATTGCCGCAATCGTGGACGAGCCTTACAGCTTCGGGCAGATTGCCGCTGCCAACGCCATTTCTGACATCTACGCCATGGGCGGCAAGCCGATAACGGCCATGAATATCGTCGGTTTCCCTTCGGAGAGTATGGATATATCGGTTCTAGGCAAAATACTGCAAGGTGCGCAGTCGAAACTCAACGAAGCAGGAGTCATCCTGATGGGCGGCCATTCGGTGCGCAACGACGAGGTCAAATTCGGCATGTCAGTCACCGGTATAATTCACCCTGACCACATACTGACCAAAGGCGGCATGAAGGCCGGCGACCAGCTGATTATCACCAAACCCATCGGCACCGGTCTTCTGACCACGGCACTAAAGGCACAAATGCTGCCGGACGATGTGCTGGAGCGATTGATAATACAGATGACCAAACTCAACAATAAAGCCAGCCAGGCGGTGCTTGAGGTGGGGGTGAACGCCTGCACCGACGTCACCGGCTTCGCTCTGCTGGGACATGCCTGCGAAATGGCAGAGGCCTCTGGGCTGTCCATCCAGTTTGATGTAAAAAAGATACCCATGATACCGGAGTCGCTGTCCTTCGCCCGTCAGGGGCTGATTCCCGAAGGCATGTATGCTAACTGGGAATACCGCCAGAACATGGTGCTGGCACCGGCGGTGGATGAAGACACCATGGCGGTACTCTACGACCCGCAGACCTCCGGAGGACTGCTTATCAGCGTGGCGCCGGAAAAAGCCGAAAAAATGCTCTCCCGTCTGCATGAACTGGGCGTTATCGACGCCGTCATCATCGGGCATGCCGTTGGAAAAACCCCCTCGCCCAAGATAATACTGCTATGAGCGCTGCGCGCCGCACAAAAGCCTCTCCAGACCCGGAGCTACGCCGCCTGCCCGCCGTCGAAAAACTGCTTGAAACCCCCGAACTAACTCCTCAGATATCGCTCTATTCCCGCCCGCTGGTAACCGCGGCAGCGCGCTCCGTACTTGCCGAACTCAGGGCTGGCATCAAAAAAGGCCTGCCACCCGCCTCTGACATCCCCAAGCTGATCGTGAGCCACTTGCGCCGCGACTGGCCGGGCTTCATGAGTCCGGTGATCAACGCCACCGGCGTGATTCTGCACACCAATCTTGGGCGCGCCCCAATATCTGTCAAAGCCCTCGAGGCGATATGCTGGCTAGGCGGCGCCTATATGAATCTGGAAAGCGACCTCGCAGAGGGAGGACGCGGACAGCGGACCGGCGACCTGCGCCGACTGATATGCACGCTCACCGGAGCGGAAGATGCCGTAATCGTCAACAACAACGCCGCCGCCGTACTGCTTACGCTGGTGGCGCTGGGGCACGGCGGGGAGGCGATCGTATCACGTGGCGAGTTGGTGCAAATCGGCGGCGGATTCCGCGTGCCGGAAATCATGGAGCAGAGCGGCGTGTCCTTGCGAGAGGTGGGAACCACCAACCGCACCACGCTGAAAGACTATACAAAAGCCCTCAGCGACAGAACAGCGCTTATACTCAAGGTGCACCGCTCCAACTTCGTCCAGAAGGGGTTCACGGGCGAGACGAGCCTGACGGAACTGGCTGGGCTGGCCACACAGTATCAACTGCCACTGATTTACGACATGGGCAGTGGCGCCGTACTGGACACAGCGGATTTCGGACTGGAACCGGAACCAACGGTGCAGGACGCCCTGCGCGGTGGGGCGGATGTCGTCTGCTTTTCCGGCGACAAGCTGCTGGGCGGGCCGCAGGCCGGCATCGCGGCGGGCAAAAAGGAATATATCGCGCCGCTACTGGAGCATCCGTTTCTGCGTGTGGTGCGGCTGGACAAGTTGTCCGCCGCCGCGCTGGTAGCCACGGTTAAAAGCTACCTCGACGGCCGCGCCGCTGCGGAAATTCCGGTGTGGCGCATGATGGCGCTCGCGGAAACGAAAATCAAATCCAGAGCCGGCGCCGTGGCCAGACGATTGAAATCGAATGGTATCGCCGCCGAAGTGATAAAAGGCATCAGCATGGCAGGCGGCGGTACACTGCCAGAGCAAGGACTGCCAACATGGCTCGTCAGCGTCACACCGCACTCCTCGGCGGAATCACTGGCGCGTAAACTGAGACTCTCCGAACCGCCGCTGTTCGCACGCATCGAGAATAACGCCGTGCTGCTGGATATGCGCACGGTTTTCCCTGAGCAGGACGCCCTGCTCGCACCCCTCATCGCTGCGGCGCTGGAGGGCTGAACCGTGCTGACACTCGGCACCGCCGGCCATATCGACCACGGCAAATCATCGCTGGTGAAAGCGCTGACTTCCATCGACCCTGACCGCCTGCCTGAGGAAAAGGCGCGCGGCATGACCATCGACCTGGGCTTCGCCTGGTTCGCCCTTCCCTCCGGTGAAAACATCGGGCTGGTGGACGTACCGGGGCACAGACAGTTCGTGCATAACGTGATTCCAGGACTGTTCGGCATTGACGCCGCGCTACTGGTGGTAGCCGCCGACGACGGCTGGATGCCGCAGACGGAGGAACACCTGCACATCCTTGACTTGCTGGGAATAAAACACGGTATCGTGGCACTCAACAAATGCGACTTGGCCGCCGGACAAGAATGGCTTGACCTGGTAGAAAACGACATCGCCGAGCGTATTGCCGGTAGCGGACTCGCAGGCTCCCGAATCATACGAGTCAGCGCGCGCAACGGTGACGGCATCCCTGAACTTAAAAATACCATCGCGGAGCTGGCGCAAAAATTAACGCCCAGACAGGACACCGGCAAACCACGGCTGCCTGTCGACCGAGTCTTCGTCATCAAAGGCAGCGGCGTAGTAGTCACCGGCACACTGACGGGTGGGACGCTGGCGGCAGGGGACGAGATTTTTGTCATACCGTCAGGAGTACGCGCACACGTCCGCAGTCTCGAAAGCTATAAGCAGGCTGTTCCAACCGCCGCCCCCGGTGTCCGCGCCGCCGTCAATCTTACCGGAATCAAGCGTGAGGATATAAAGCGCGGCGATGTGCTGGTTAAGTCCGCCTCTTACGCTCCGTCGAGCCGCATCATGGACGCAGAGCTGAAACTGCTGGCGGACGCCGCCGCACCGCTAAAAAACATGTCCGAGGCGTTGGTATACCTCGAAACACGCGAACTGACCGCCCGCGCGGCGCTGATTGGAGGCAGAACGCTGGAGCCGGGGGAGACCGGCTTTGTCCAGCTGAGATTCGCGGAAGACGTTACGGCATTCACCGGAGAACGCTTCATCGTAAGGCGGCCTTCCCCTGCCACGACCATCGGCGGCGGCGTCATACTGGACACACAAGCCGCCAGATTCAAGCTAAGCGGGATTCCGACGCGGCAGGCATGGCTTTCCGAACGCAGGAGTCTGGAAACCGATGTCCTGATACTTTCGGAACTGCAAAAACAGCCTTTTACCGAAAGCGCATGGCTGCTGCGCGACAGCCTGTTTTCCCAGCAGGAGATCGACACACACCTTAAACAGCTGGCAGCTGCGGGAAAAATCATCACCGCTGGGGCATACTCCGCCGCACCGTCAACGTGGCAGGCATGGTCGCTGCAACTCCTGTCCGCTGTCGCGGATGCCCATAAAGCGGATCCGCTGAAGGGAGGCACGCCGCAGTCCGCGATGCAGGGGCGGTTGAAAGTCCCAGACGGGATTTTTGAGGGACTGGTGAATGAGCTTATCTCTGCAGGCAAGCTGACGCGGCAGGGCGACACACTGTCGCTACCATCGGACAAACCGGCGCTTTCACCGCAACAGGAGAGCGTGCGCAATGCCATCCTCGACCTGTTCAGAGCCGCGCCGACCTCGCCGCCGACGCTCAAAGAGCTGTGCGGGCGCTCTCCGGAGAGCAAGCAAATAACGCATTACATGATAAAGCAGGGCGAGCTGGCGGATATGGGGGAAGGAATAGTGATGGAGGCGGAGCAGTTCGGAAACATCCGCGACGGGATTATCGCCATACTCAGGCGCGACGGCAGGATTACGATACAGGACGTCAACAAGCTCTTCGGCCTTAGCCGCAAGTACAGCGTACCACTGCTGGCGCATCTCGACCGCCTCGGCGTCACAAGGCGGGATGGGGACACGAGGGTGGCGGGAAAGAACATCTGACCATAACAAACAAGAGCGGCGAGCATCTCAACATCGTAACCGCTGGCACGTAGCCATGCGTGTCCTTTCTTTATTAACCCCGCTAACTTTTTCCCTCCTCCTGCGTTATAATGACAGACGAAGCCGATACTCACAGACTAAGGAGAATCGATGTGAAAAGACTGTTAATCGTGCTGGCATTGATGTCACTGCTGGGCGTGTCAGCCGCGTCATGCAGTGTAACAACGGGGGCAAACCGTGGCAACAACTATTTCAATAGCCAACCGGATGGCACCCACACCGCCAGCCTGCCGCCAAAAGTCCCTGATGGGGCTGAATACGACAGCTTCTTCCCAACACCCACCGTCCCAGAAGACCGCATGATAGTGCGCACCGGCAACACCTCCATAGTAGTGGACAACATCAACGAAGCCATCAACGCCATCACCCGGCTCGCCGAGAACTACTCGGGATATGTGGTTTCCTCCAATATTTGGAAGGACGGCAACCTGGTTTACGGCTCCATCAGCATCCGGGTGCCGTCGACAAGCTACACCGCCGCCGGTGACGCCATCGCCGACATCGCGGTGGAGGTTACCTCGCAGAGTTCAACCAGCCATGACGTCACCGAGGAATACATCGATCTGTCGGCGCGCCTGTCCACCCTTGAGTCCACCGAAAGGCAACTGCTGGCCATCATGGCGCAGGCCACGGAAATCAGCGACGTACTGGCGGTGCAGTCCCAGCTGACCGTCATCCGCTCCCAGATAGAGCAGATAAAAGGACGTATGAAGTACCTGGAGGGCACATCCTCCACCTCTCTTATCAATGTCAATCTGTATCAGGCGAAGCTGAACGTCAACTTCAACGCCAGCATGGTGAACACCATGACCGGAAAGGGCATCCAGTTCTACCCGAGCGTATCCGGCGGCTTCACCCCATACAGCTACCAGTGGGATTTCGGCGACGGTAAAACCAGCACCGACTTCGCCCCCGTCCACAGCTACGACAAGCCCGGAACTTTCAGCGTAACACTGAAAGTCACCGACAACCGCGGCAACACCGTCAGCGAAACACGCGTGGACTATATCAAAATCACCCAGGGCGGCTGGAGCGCAGCTGGAGTGGTGCAGGGGGCGCTGGAAGCGGCGCTGTGGCTAGGGCGCGCCCTGGCAAGCATCGCTATAGTACTTGGCGTCTTCAGCCCGCTGATTATCGTCATCGTACTGGTTGTCTGGCTGATGCGCCGACGCGGCAAGAGCAAAACCGGTTAAAAAGCGCTTATCTCATTCGACGAAATCCCCGGTCCAACTCCGGGGATTTCGTTTTTTGAGTGGTATCGTTCCGTTTTGGTTGACGCCCCGATTTTCCATCCATGGGTGGGGCGGTCTAAAACTGAAACCTGCCAAATGCTTGCTGTCAGCAACAGCGCCGTGGCGAGTTGCTTTTCCTAAAAACCTATCGCATAATAACAGGTAATACAATCACTATTCAGGAGAAAAACCGCTTTATATGAAGATCGAAGACGTCAAGAAAAACGTTAAGTTGCTGTACCAGGGCAAACCTTGGAACGTGGACACCGCCGAGTTCGTCAAACCCGGCAAGGGCAGCGCCATTTACCGGCTACACCTCAAAAACCTGCTGGACGCCAGCGTGCTGGACGTCACTTTTCGCTCCGCCGACAAGGTTGACGAAGCCTCCATCACCAACTTGGAAATGCAGTACCTCTACAAAGAGGGCGCCCACTACGTTTTCATGAACACACAGAACTTCGAGCAGACCCTTATCCCTGAAGACCTGCTCGGCGACAAGGTGCATTTCATGAAAGAGGGCTTGCTGGCCAATGTCCAGCTGTGGGACGACAAGGCCACCGACGTCAGCATCCCGGTGTTCGTAGAGCTGGCCGTGGTGGAAACCGGCACCGCCATCAAGACCGCCACCGTCACCGCGCAGAATAAATCCGCCAAACTGGAAACCGGCTACTTTATCGACGTGCCGTCCTTCATAAAGGAGGGCGACCTGATCAAAATCGACACCCGCACCGGCGCCTACGTGGAGCGTCTGAGCACCAAGAAGTAGCCATGTCGGAAGCAAAGCGGCTGCAGCAGATTCGCCATAATCTTGAGCGCCGCGCCCGCGTTTACCACTTCGCCTGCGTGTTTCTCCGAGGACGGGGTTTTCTGGAAGTGACCACACCGGTGCGCGTAGCGGAGCTGGCGCCTGAGGCCTTCATCACCCCCGTGGCAAGCGAAGACCGATGGCTGATAACCTCACCTGAGCTGCACATGAAGCGCCTGCTGGCGGCGGGATACGAACGGATTTTCCAGATCAGCCGCTGCTTCCGCAAGGGGGAGAAAGGCCGCCTGCATAACCCGGAGTTTGACCTGCTGGAATGGTACCGCGCCAACGCCGGCTACGGCGAAGTTATTCACGACACCGAGGAGTTGATCGTCTCTATCGCCGACGCGCTGGGAACCGGCACCAACATAATCTACCAAGGACAGAAAATCAACCTGCGCCCGCCATGGCCGAAAATCAACGTCAGGGAGGCATTCCTCAGGTATGCCGGATGGGACCCAACGGCAAACTTCGACCAGCAGCGTTTCGATACCGACATGGCGACGTTGGTTCAGCCAAAACTGCCCACCGAACACCCAACGGTACTGACGGAATATCCGGCACAGGCAGCCTCGCTTTCGCGGCTCAAGCCCGGAAATTCCGCGGTGGCTGAGCGCGCTGAGGTGTTCATCGGCGGACTGGAACTGGCCAATGCCTACAGCGAACTCAACAACGCCGCCGAACAGCGTCGGCGCTTTGAGTCCGAAATCGCACACATTGAACGTGAACAAGGAATAAAAATGCCGATGCCGGAGCGCTTCCTCTCTGCGGTCGGCGGCATGCCGCTGTCAGGCGGCATCGCGCTGGGTTTGGAGCGGCTGGTAATGCTGTTCTGCAATACCCGCTTCATCAACGAAATCACTGCTTTTACCGAGGATAACATATGAGCATCCTAGCCAAAGAAGATATTCTAGAGCTGATTCAGACCGACCCGCCGCTGGTGCAGGACTATCAGGATCTCGACGCTCAACTGCAGACCAACGGCTTCGACCTGAGCCTGCGCAGCATATCCGTGTTGACCTCGGCTGGCAGGCTGGCGCTGGACAACAGCAACCGCGTTATATCACGGCAGGAAAAACTGGAATTTGGTGCAGATGGCGTGCTACACCTCGCCCCCGGCGTTTACAGCATCATCTATAACGAAATCGTGAACCTGCCCAGGGACGTGATGGCGCTAGGGCGGCCGCGCTCCAGCCTGCTCAGATGCGGGGCATCCCTGCACACAGCGGTATGGGATGCCGGCTACTCGGGGCGTTCTGAGTCGCTGCTGACAGTACACAATCCACTCGGCATAGACCTGGAAAAGGATGCCCGCGTGCTGCAGTTGGTATTTTCCAGGCTTACGCGGACAAGCGAAAGCTACAGCGGAAGATACCAGGGGGAAAATACGTAGTACAGTTGTCAGCCTCAAACTGACTGCCGGATAGTTATCTAGACTACAATCGTCAACGCCGCCGGTGCCACCTCAAATGTGACCGGACATTCGCCCAGCAGTTCACCGTCAGCCTGCAGAAACAGCCGCCTGTCACTGGACACGCTGACCCGCTCCGCCCTGTCCATGCGCACTTTGGGATGGGTTACATGCGTGCCTTTGTATACACGCGGGAAAACATGCAACAGCTCCACTTTGCCAACATCACCGATGGTAACCACGTCCATAAGGCGATCAGACAGCTGCGCCTGCGGGGCAATATGCATACCTCCGCCAAAATAGGCACCGTTGGTGACCACCACGCTCATAGCGCGGCGCTCCTCCTGCCTACCGTCAATATCAATGAGCATCTTCCGGTTACGATAGAACGGCAGCGTGCGCAGCAGCGACAGCACAAAAGGCACGGTATCATTGAACAGTCGCGGTATCTTCCTGCTGTTACTGATAACCTCGGCGTCAAAGCCCACACCAGCACCGTTGACGAAATAGCGCCGCTGGCGCCGGCCGTTCGCGGTGTATTCCACCAGCCCGACGTCAATCACGGATGGATGGCCTGAAGTCACGCGATGGCATGCTTCCACATAATCGTGCGGTATACCCATTGAACGGATGAAATCATTTCCGGTGCCGGTGCCTATAATCCCCATCTGAACGGAATGGTCCGGCGAGTCAAGCAGCCCGTTGGCTACTTCGTGGATGGTGCCATCGCCGCCGACCGCCACGACAAGGCAGCAGCCTTTGCCAACGGCTTCTCGCGTCAGCTCCATAGCGTGACCCGGACCATTCGTGTACCGGTAATCGAAAGACAGGCCGCCATTCCGAAGCAGCGACCGGATATGCGGCCATTCGCGGGAGGTTGCCTTGGCCGCCCCAGCTATCGGGTTGACAATAATTCTGGCCTGCTCCCACAGCATGCTACAAACCGCCTGAAGTCAATCCAGGAAGACGATAGTATTCGATGGTTTCGGCAGCTGCTCAAACTCAATACCGGCATCCCTAAACATCTGCCTGAATGAATCATCAGCGTAGGTGCCGTAGCTGACGTAGCGCCTGATGCGGGCGTTGGTCAGCATCTTAGCGCACAGTACGCATGGGGTATGCGTGCAATAGACGGTGGCGCCCTCCAGACTGACACCTTGCTGGGCCGCCTGGATGATAACATTCTGCTCGGCATGCACCGCGCGGCAGATTTCGTGGCGCGTACCGGATGGAATTTTAAGCTCGTCACGCAGACACCCCAGCGCCAGACAGTCCCGCAAACCGGAGGGAGCGCCGTTATAGCCGGTTGATAGGATGTGTTTGTCCTTCACCGCCACCGCCCCCACATGACGGCGCAAACAGGTCGAGCGCTCTGCCACCACCGCCGCCACTTTCAGAAAATACTCATCGGAAGCTGGGCGGCTCATGCCTGTCTACCCATCTCGACAATAGTCCTTTTGACGAATTTTTCGAGGTCTTTGAGCGAACTCTCGTTGATTACGGTGAAATCCGCCATGGCAATCGGACCGCCCTTGTTGAGATTCATAATTTCAGACTCGTCGCGGGAATAAGCCTCCGGCAGCGTCAGCGGGCGCACCTGACGGCCAGCCAGCCGAGCGTAGCGCGTGGCCGGCGAAGACCATACTGCCACCACACGGAATTTTTCATGGTAGTATCTCGACATCATCAAGTATTCCTCCCAGGAATACAGTCCGTCTACAACCACAGACGATGAGATTAGTGCTACGTCAACTTTGGGAATGTTGAGTTTGGCATAAGCGTCCATGCCATAACGCTGGCGGATGGATTCGCGCATGAGCCGCTCGTTCTCCTCGGTAACCTTGAGTTTCTGCTTGCGCAGCTCCTCATCGGTTATGTCTCCAAAACGAATACGCGCGAAACCATTTTTCTCAAAAATACGCGAAAGCTCGGATTTGCCTGCTCCCGCCATGCCGACTATTGCCGCAACTAACATGTCGTTCCTCATTAAATTGAATGCGCTAATTATAGGGGAAATAGAGGATTGCGACAATCAAGTTATAAGTTTTAATTTGTGAGTTATGAGTCAGGGACACCTGCTGACAGCAAGCCTTTGACTTCTAAGCGCTGACTGCTGCCGTCTTCTCCGCAAGGAAGGATTTGTCAACAAAAACCTGATAACTGAAAACTATCCTTCCTGTGTTATAATGCCCGCAAAATGAAAAGACTGAATCTGGCACAGCAAATGGCGCGGCGAATGCCAGCTGGGGCGCTTGGAACGCTGGAGAAAGTTGAAAAGGCGGCCTGCCAGCGCGGCTGGCGAATTTATCTCGCTGGCGGAGCCGTGCGCGACCTGCTGCTCAGGCGCCCGGTACTGGACATCGACCTGGTGGTGGAAGGCGACGCCGTGCAGCTCGCTGTAGAGACAGCCAAAACACTCAAGGCCGGGCGCCTCACCATACACCCGCCGTTCCTCACCGCCAGCATCAGGGCACCGGGGCTGAACATGGACTTCGCCACCGCCCGCACCGAGAGTTACACCTGTCCAGGCGCCCTGCCGTCAGTCCGTCCGGCGAAGCTGGATGATGACCTCAGACGGCGCGATTTCAGCATCAACGCCATGGCGGTTTCCCTGAACAGTGCCGACTTCGGCACGCTGATTGATTACTGCGGCGGACAGGCCGACCTCAAAGCCGGCCTCATCCGGGTCCTGCACGAAGAAAGTTTCCGCGACGACGCCACGCGCATCTGGCGGGCCGTCCGCTACGAGCAGCGGCTGGGATTCGCCATCGAAAGACAGACGCTGACATGGCTAAGGCACGACCTCGACAAACTGCAGACCGTCAGCGGGGAGCGTATCCGACATGAACTGGAATGCGTCTTTGCTGAACCGTATCCGGAAAAGGTGTTCCGGCGGGCGACGGGACTGGGCATTCCCAAAAAGCTGCATCCACGGCTGACGATGCCCCGGGACCTGGCGCGGTGGTACGCGCGGGTACGACGCGTTTCAACCGACAAAAAAACACGCGGCGCCCTCTATCTGGCATTGCTGACATACAATACGAGCGCCGCCGCCGCGAAACAGGTGTGCGCTTCTCTTGGACTGGACAAGAAAGCGACGCGCATCATCGACGCCACCCACTCCCTCAAGAGTCGGCTGGACGCGCTCGACGACCATCCGCTCCAACCAAGCGCCATCTACCAAATACTGAATGGCTACGCCGAAGAGGCCATCCTCGCCAACCTGACAACCGCCCGCTCCGGCATGGTGCGCCGCAACATACGGTTCTATCTTGATGAATTGCGTTATGTAAAGACAGAACTTGCCGGCGGTGACCTGCTGGCAATAGGCATGAAAAAAGGACCGCAGATAAAAGCGGCGCTGGAATACCTGCTGGCCGCCCGGCTGGACGGCGAAGTGCGCACGCGCCGTGACGAGGAAAAATGGCTGAAAGAGTCAGGGTTCGGAAACTAGTAGCCAGCGGTCAGTTTCCAGTTCAGCAGCTACCCATTGTTGACAACAGATAAAACTATCCGAAAAGTGTACCCGATGTGCCCTGTCTGTTTTGTTATCAAGGTACCAAGCTTGTACCGGCGAGGCACCTCTCCCTTGACGGGAGAGGCAGGGCGAGGGTGAAACCTCTGGATTGCGTGTCAGTCCAGCAATAACACGACAACAGAGTATGTCATTCCGGTTTTTTATTGTCATTCCGGCCTCCGAGCCGGAATCCAGCGGTGGAGGTGGTAAATGTGTCACCGTTTTGGATTGCGTGTCAGCCCCGCAATGATGGAAATGTTTCGTAACCCCAAACTGACTGCTGAAAGCTGCCTGCAAACAGCCCCTAGCTAAAAAATGCCATGCTCAGAGTGTACACAGCAGTTCGACGCGCCTGCCGCCATCCCGCAGCCGCTCCACCACACTCAGGGCGACGGCCTCCTCTTCGCATAGGGCGAACAGCGCCGGGCCGGCGCCGGCCAGATGCACCGGCACACCGGCAAGACGTTGAAAATTCCCAAACTCTTCTTCCAGCCCGGAGAAGGCCTCAAAGGCCACTGCTTCAAAGACGTTGCAAAAATCCTTCTGGCGCGCTGGTTCGCCGCGCTCGAGGCGCCGCGTCAGAGCAGCGGTGGCGGCACCGGAGGTGTAATGCTCCGGGCGTAGTAGAGAGTAGAGCCGCTTCGTTTTGGATTCCGGCAAAACCACATCCGGCATCAGTAGCACCACCCACATGCGCGTCAGGGGCGGTAGCGGCGTCAGCACCTCCCCACGCCCACTGGCCAGCGCCGTTGGCCCGCCGAGGAAGAATGACACGTCCGAACCCAGAGAAGCCGCCAGCTCCAGCATCACAGCGGGTGGGACGGACAAGTCCCACAATTGAGCCAGCCCCTTCAGTACCGCCGCAGCGTCACTGGAATCACAGCCCAGTCCGGCGGACAGCGGCACACGTCGGAAAAGCGTGACGCAGGCACCGCGCCGGACATCAAACCGCGACTGCAGGGCGTGCGCAGCGCGACTGATCAGACTGCGCTCCGACTCCCACGCCGCGTCTTCGCAGTGGAAGGACAGGCCGGAAGACTCCTCGAAGGACAGCTCGTCGCACAAATCTATCATCTGCAACACGCTGCGCACCTCATGGTAGCCATCGGCGCGCCGTCCCAGCACCTCCAGCGTCAGATTAATCTTGGCGTGTGCTTTCAGACTAATCATACGTCCTCACCACCGGATGCCCTCCACAGAATCACCCACTCGGCGACAGTCAATGTTTCAGCGCGGCGACCGGGGTCGATGCCCGCCCGCTCCAGCAGGGCGCGCACCCGTTCCTTGTCCTCCGCCAGACCCTGTGCCAACGAGTTGACAAGCTGCTTGCGATTAGCGCAGAAGCCGGCGCGCACGATTTTGAAGAACCCCGCAATCCCGGACGGCGGCACCGGCAGGTCGCGGTATAGGCGCAATTTGAGCACCGCGGAATCCACTTTGGGCGGCGGCATAAACGCCCCCGCCGGAATTCTGGCCGCAATCTTCGCCTCGGCGTAAAACTGCACCGAAACGCCCAGCAGGCTCATATCCCCCGGCGCGGCGGCGACCGACTGCGCCACCTCTTTCTGCACGGTGACCACCATCAGCGAAGGCCTGGCGTCCCCCTCCAGAAAATGGCGCAACACGGGGGAAGTGATATAATACGGCAGATTAGCCACCACCTTGAAGGAAGTGCCAGCATCAAGTCCGGCCTTCGCAAGCAGCGCCGCCGGCATGATTTTGAGGATGTCTTCACGGACCAGCGTGAGATTGGAGACAGAGGAAAAGCGCCGCGCCAACAGATCCAGCATGGTGCCGTCCAACTCGACAGCAATCACACGCCCGGCTCTCGCCAGTAGTTCGGCCGTCAGCGCGCCCGGCCCCGGCCCGACTTCGATGACAGTGTCGGACGGAGTAAGTTCGGCGGCCTCCGTGATTCCGGCCAGAGCACCGGCGGACACAAGAAAGTGCTGCCCGAGGCTCTTGCGGGCGCGGGTGCCCGCCTGATCGAGCAGCCGTCGGGTGGTTTGCGCTATGGTTTCGCCGGACACGGCTACTCCCCGCGCTCAAGGCGGGCGGAAAGCCTGATCGGCAGACCGGCGCTCCACATGCGCTCGCGCACGGCGTCAATATCGTAAGGAATGCGGTGCAGGCGGAAAATGCCGGCATCGGAGTTATAGACAGCGTATGAGGCGCGAGGATCGCCGTCGCGCGGTTGACCCACGCTACCGGGGTTCAATATCATCCGCTCACGGCCAAGCACCAGCCCGACACTCTCCGACATCAGGACAGCGCTCACACCATCGCGCTCTTTTTTGAAACCGGTCGGGATATGCGTATGGCCTATCAGACAGTAAGTAGTGGAGAAGGCGGAGAAATTTTCGCGGGCGCCGGAGAGCGAGCCCAGGTGCTCCCATATCGGGCGGCGCGGCGCGCCATGCACCAGGGTGAAGCCCTCCCTTTCAAGACGCTCCGGCAAGCGGCTCAGCCATATGGCGTCATCCACGCTGAGCTGGCGCGTCGTCCAGCGAGCGGCTGCGGCGGCATCGGGATCAAAGGGCGTAAGCGACACCTTTTCCAGCACCGCCAGATCGTGATTGCCCGCCACTCCAAAGCACTTGTAGCGGCGTAGGATTTCGATACAGCGGTGCGGGTCGGGGCCGTAGCCCGTAATGTCGCCCAGCAGCCACAATTCGTCCACACCGCCGCGGTGGTCTATATCGTCAAGTACAGCCGTCAGGGCGGCGGCATTGGAATGAATGTCTGCCAGTATGGCGCTACGCATTGCGGGAATATGATACCATCCCCACGCCCCACCATTCCACCCAAACGGTCGGCGAACAGCGTTCAGCTGACAGACAAATACCGGTAACTGAAAGTTGATAGTTACTCCCTTTTTAACAAAGGGGAAACTTTGCCAAATAGAAAAGTCGTCAGCCTTTTCTGACCATGAGAGCTACCACTCCCACGGCCTCCCTGCCCCAAATTGATGCGGATACCCCATTGCAGACAAGGAAACAGTCATGTGAAAACAAAAAGCGCCAAAAACTGATTCTGGCGCTTTCTATGCTAATCCGTTATGGGTCACAAGCGGTGGGTTGTGAGTTTCCCCATTACCCAAAACTGTTATCTACTTCCCCGGTTGCGCTTCCAGCAGTGTCACCTGAGTGACAGGCGGCAGATTATTCTTGTTGAAGCTGATTTTGGGCAGGGGCGCAAGATCTGAGACGCCGTATTCCCGCAGGAAGTTGTCCACCGGCTCCAGATCGTCATTGGTGAGATACGGCGATTTGTAGTGCATGGGCAGCACGATGCGTGGGTCCAGGCGGCGCACCAGCGCGGCGGCTTCCGCCGGCTTCAGGGTGTAGTTGCCACCCACCGGTATCATTAACACGTCCACCTTGCCGATTTCCTCTATCTGGCTGTCGGACAGCGGCGCGTCCAGGTTGCCAAGGTGGCACAGGGTAATCTCCTCGGTTTCAAAGACAAAGATGGTGTTTTTGCCGCGCAGGATGTCTTTTTCGGCGTTGCGGGGGGTGGACAGACCGAAAATCAGCACCCCCGCGATTTCGTATTCCCCGGGGTGGCTGACCACACGCGGCTCGCCGAGGACATCAGCGGTGTTGTTGTGGTCTTTATGATTATGACTTACGGTGACGATATTGGCAGTCGGCTTACCCAACGCATAGCCGATATCAGTGCCGTAGGGGTCGGTGACGATGGCCGCCTGCTTGCCGCGAATTTTGAAACACGAATGTCCCAGCCACGTAATTTCCATGCCTGTATTGTAGCAGAATCCACAGGTATATACCAGCAATCAGCGGTCAGTTTTTGGCTTCATCTCTCAATCTCTCCCGCAATGGGAGAGTTGCATGAACTTGCGGTGGTGGGGGCGGGACACCTCTACCTTGACGGGAGAGGGCATGGTGAGGGTGAAACCTCTGGATTGCGAGGTAAGCCCCGAGTGACATTGAGGGAAGTTCTTGGTTACAAGTGGTCAGTTTTCAGCCCCGTACAAGTCCATCCTGTTGGGGACACAAGGCCGAAAGTAATCAGTTTTCAGTGGTCAGTTATGAGTTTGGAGTGATGAGTCTCGTGCAAGTCCATCCTGGAGGGAGCGTAGCGACCGAAGGATCTGGTGGCGGGGAGCAATCACCCACCACCCCACCGGATGCTTCGTTACTCGCAGGCTCGTTCCTCCAGCATGGATTTATGATCAAGTTCATCCTGGATGGAGCGCAGCGACCGAAGGATCTGGTGGCGGGGTGCCAGTTACTACTCCCCACCCCACCAGATGCTTCGTCACTCGCAAGCTCGTTCCTCCAGCATGGATTTACGTCTGTTCTGAATTGCGGGTCTGTCACTGAACGCATTAGTCTTCGTAATGCGTACCACACTGAGCGATTATGAGTTGATTTCCTTCTACTTTGTATACGATGCGGTTAGGTTCATCTATCCGGCGGCTCCAATAACCTTGCAAATTTCCTTTCAACGGCTCCGGCTTGCCGATACCAGTAAACGGGTGACGATTAATGTCTTCAATCAGCTTGTTTATACGTTTCAGGATTTTTTCATCCTTTTTTGCCATTTGAGATATTCGTCCCACGCCCGGTCATGCCACACCTTATTCATCTTCGGCTTTTATCAGCTCATGGACGGACAGGTTCCTACCCGCTTCAATATCGGCAATTCTGCGGCTCAATTCCGCCTGATTTTTCACGCTGTAAAACGGGTCGTAGATTTCGAATGGAATCCGGCCCTGACGCAACGACTGCCGCGCAAATATATTAAACGCGGTCGACAGATTCATGCCAAAGTCATTAAACATCTTTTCGGCCTGTTCCTTAACATCCCTGTCGAGCCTGATTGTTACATTTATAGTTTCAGACATTCCTGACACCTCCGTGACTTTGTGCTCTTATTTTATCACGATGCCTCGTGCATATCAAGCAATACGCACGATAAATTGCGAATTATCAGTTTTCAGGCTTCCGTTTCTGCCCCCTTTGCGCAAAGGGAGATACAGGGGGATTTTTTCACACCACCCCGTACAAGTCCATCCTGGAGGGAGCGCAGCGACCGAAGGATCTGGTGGCGGGGGGTAACCATCCACCGCCCCGCCAGATGCTTCGTCACTCGCAAGCTCGTTCCTCCAGCACGGATTTACGCAGGCACACCAGCTAAGAGGGATTAACCTACAAGTCCATCATACAGATCATGCCACTCGGGATTCATATGCCGGATCAGCTCAATCTTCTTCCATCTTAATAGATGTTTTATCTGTTTCTCACGCGTCAACGCCGCTTCTTTATCGGCACATTCCTCGTAATATACCAGCACA
>Ga0123353_10004273_pt1 | contig 18355 bp, 7 predicted proteins | sample TergutLab28metaG_3_FD_92763 | JGI IMG/M metagenome (GOLD analysis project Ga0123353, IMG submission 92763) | Labiotermes labralis P3 segment gut microbial communities from Petit-Saut dam, French Guiana - Lab288 P3 | ecosystem: Host-associated > Arthropoda: Insects > Digestive system > Gut ... | reverse complement strand
GGCAGTGTTTACGTACCACCATTGCCCATGTACCTCAAGGAACTTCGTGATCGGATAACGCTTGCGCTGCAGACCATTACAGCGGACATGCTACACCGAGTCTGGGATTAATTTGGTTACCGTGTGGATGTGTGTCATGTGACCCAGGGTGCACACATTGAAGGATTGTGATTAACGCATGAGAAACTTGGACAGTTGCCGCTGCTTACAGTGTACGTTGTGCCCGTGTAAGGTGAGAAATAAATTTCTTGTTAACTTTTGAAACCGCACCACTCTTTTTTGTATACCCTGTATATTATTAATTAATTTTTAAGACAGGCAAATTTTGTTACCATTTGTTTACCCCTAGGTCTCCCAAAGGAACTCTTACTTTCAAGTCTTTCCACCAGAACTGACTTATACCTAGATAAAAATAAAGAATATATTTCAATTGTATTTCTCATATTTGCTGCGTACGAGCTTATGATGATGATTAATAAAATATTACCTCTATACTTGAGGAATATATTAAATCTTCCCTCACAATTTGATGATTTTGTTTCAGACATGTCACGACCTGCGTTTCGCCACGATCAGCAATGTTTCATACACAGTATTGGGAATTACTGCTCGGTTTGCGTTTGTTCCACACGTGCTTTAACATTCTAGCGTATGTATAAGGGGTGCTGATAAGTCCTTAGCCCGACCAGGAAGGAAACAAGCTAATGTTTCTGTCAGAATGGCGTGAATTTCCTTCGGCACCTTGCCTTGCAAAAAAAAACTTGATGATAGCTCGCGTCTCGATTTTGTTGAAATCGCGGGCGTCCCTGACATGCTTCCGAGCTTGTTTCCTTCCTGATCGAGCTATGGACTTATCAGCACCCCGGTATGACACAAATGTAAGGCCAGCAGTGATTCCCAATGCTGCATACGAGTTACTTCCCTGATGATGGCCGAGCACAAACCGAAACATGTCTACTGTAAAGAGATGACGTTTTGTTACTTAACGCATTTCACGGACTTCGGGATCACTTGACCAAATACCGAAACGAGGGGCGTGCTGCCTAGAACAGAGAGAGCAAGCATATTTCCGCTATGTTCCATCAATATACAAGCACGCCGCAAAATGTCGGCCATCAACCTGGAACGTTCCTCTCCTGGATTATTGCTAATGCTGGACTTGTATCATCACGTGTGTGGGGAAGGCTGAGTGGTCCTCTCGGGGAACCTCCGGGGCGCCATTACTAACACCCGGCGCCAAATGCGGAGAGGTTCGGCAGTAATGCGATTCTACCGCTTTAAATTGGTGCGCGCAACCGCGGGCTAAGTGACCCCAGGGCCGGAAATAATCATGGCTTTCGAGAATAAATGGGCACATATGTGACAAAGCATTCATGTCGATTTTTTAAACAAAGGCATAAGGAGATTGTGACTCGTGAAGATTAATCTGTTTTTCGCAAGTAATCACTTTTAAATTCAACAAAAACACTGCGACAAGTTTTACTTTCTGTACCAGGGTGTTGCTAAGTTTGTTCGTTAGTTTGTCTCTTTGTTTACCGTCGTATTTACCGCTGCATTTGGTAACTTTGTCAGATATTTTTCTCAGTATTTAACCAACTTGATGCGCAAAATTTGTTTCACAATAAGTTTTATTTCATTCCTCTACATGTTTCGAGCAAGTGTGCTCATCATCAGGAGGTCAAAATTGCATAACACAGCCTCTGGTATCTGGTATTTGCTCGAAACATGTAGAGGAATGAAATAAAACTTATTGTGAAACAAATTTTGTGCATCAAGTTGGTTAAATACTGAGATAAATATACTGAGATGCACGGTCAGCAAAACGCCAAAAATTGTCAGATAGTTAAAGTCAACTTAAAACTGACTCGTATTATCAATCTCGTGTTCTTTAACCGTTTTGCTGTTTTATTTAAAAAAAATTCCGATCGTGGACTACGTTGCATATTCTACTTGTATTTAAGCTAATTTTCTTGTAACCTGCCTGTCTCATTCCGTATTATTTGTACTTTTTTTCCTTTACAATCCACTATTTCCTTTACTTCTCCAAGGCTGTGTTTATGCTTCTATTCCCCTTGCCTTTACACGCTCTTCATTTCTTGTGGAATCTGATCTAATGCTCAGTTTGGATTCAATTAATAGTTATTAAGGGCTGTGACGTGAACGTTTGGCGACCAAACATTGCGAAAGTTCTGCATTAATAGCGCACAGACCACTCAACTTTAATAAGTCCAAAATTCGTTTCCTTAGTGATTACTGACAACTACAACTTTTCCTTTTTCCTTCAACAACGAATGTCTTTACTCCTGCCCCGTCTAACAATGCTAAAATATTTTGTCAGTTATAATCCACGTAAAATATCCTAGATTAATGTAAACTGAATGTACCGGATCCCTTATGTTAAATATTAACGTACTTTCTGGAGATTCCCTTCCACTTCGTGATGAGTCTTCTTTAACAGACAAGATTAAGATTTCCTTTTCACGTTTCGGCAACTGATAGGATTGTGGAAGTGATTGTATAAATTCTGTTTTATAATGCACCAGTTGTAAGCGTGCCTATTACACCCCTGCCTGAAATTTGTGAATGACGGTTAGTTTATGGTAGGAAGAGTTTCAAAATTTGTTGCTTAATAAGAGAATACAAATCAATTTATTATCTGTCAATTCAAAGTCGCTGTTTCAGCAGTGGAGATTGCACAGTCAGTGACTTTCTTTAAGATTTTAAGATACCAAATACTTGCCGTGTTTTTTCGCGCTCGCATCTCCAAAATAAAAAAAACCAGAACATCTCTATTATGAAGCCCTAAGGTAGGATGAGGCTATTGGGGCAGTAATTAAATATGTGCCGCCTCAATATTGCGCGAAGCACAGTTTTCGAATCAGTGTTTTAGAGAATAACCTATAATTAAAATTTCACACTACTCCTTACCTCGCTCCGGAATTATAAATATGTGATGTAGTGGGGGTCCACATCTGCCTCTTCCCTCACTAAACACCCTATCATAGGTATAATATCATGCTCATTTTGACCGAATATGTGGATTTTTATGACTTATTTCAAGATTATGAAAGACGCAACTTTATCAAAGTTAATATTCAAACTAAAATTGGCATGAAGCTTATGTTATAAAATATTATTTTGTAATATCTCTAATACGTTAAATTATTTTATTGCTGTAGTATATATCATACTTTATGCATTCTATACTACCGACCTGAAGATGACCCTCTGAAATCGAAACATGTTGCCAAATTAAGGATATAACACTTACCAGTTCTGCTGGAGGAAATTTATTTCTCTTGTTATTACATCTAATGGGATGGAATGACAAATGTAAAAAAATAATTTTGGAGCATTTTATATTCCTATGATAGACACGTTTGGGACTTAAAATCATGCAAATATATAGTTTATCAGTATTACTGTCTATCTGTAGAGTCACCAGAAACACAAGATGACATCCACTGCATCATTTTTATATTGATCTCCTACAGTAGCAGCTTGCTTTTCGCTTGCTTCACCCCTCGTTTTCACGTCTTTCAGTTTTCCCCTTCCTTTTCGGCCTGTTTTTCTTTTTTTCCGTCTGTCTCTCTCCACTTTCTGTATCTTGTTAAGTTTGACAAGTGTCGACTCTGGGTGGTTCCTGATCATTTCATCCCTCTCTGAACCGTAACTTGCCGTTTTCACTACTTGAACACAGTCTGTGACATATTTTACTGTTCAATACTCACTTGCTCCCTAACATATGAAATTTCAAGGTTCGTAAACGTTCTACGCAACAACCAGGCTTTTAACACGGTGGTCACAATAATAAGTCTTTACACCTCTGTTTTTCCGCCAGCCACGTCGTAACCATATAAGAGATTTGTAAGATCTTAGTAAATAGCCAACTTAATGCACAAAATCTTGTTTTATAATAAGTCTATTATATGCATCTACATGTTTCGAGCACTATTGTGCTCATCATCAGGAGGTCAAAATTGTATTACATAGCATCTGATATCATCACACTGAAACAAGTGAGTGGTTGTTTCAGTGTGATGATACCAGATGCTGTATAATACAATTTTGACATCCTGATGATGAGCACAATAGTGCTCGAAACATGTAGAGGCATATAATAAACTTATTATAAAACAAGAATGTGCGCATTAAGTTCGTCAGTTACTAATATTATACTGAGATGCACGGTCAGCAAAACATCAAGATTTGTCAGAGTTTCGCAAAAAGAATTCTAATATACAAGTTGATGTATATATTTTATTTTACCAGTAAACTTGATTGAATAGCTGAGCAACTACTTGCTTCTCAAGAAAGACTCTAATCGAATATTTCGCTGGAATGAGCGCAGTTCGTCCGCATTACGGATATCCGTGGTTCAAATATCGAAGGCTTCCTGTCCTGAGTTTCCTCATGGCTGTTTAGAGGCGACTGCCTCAGAAACTTAGGTAACCATAAAACAGTTTACACGGCGAGGTATCTCGAAAGACTGGAACGTTCGTCACCACCTCTGTAAGGACCTCAATCTTGCAGTCTAAGACCGTTTTCTTCCCCGTCATATTATACTTAAAACACTAATCGTTCTATCATGCCACACAATGTAACTTGAGCGGCTGAAGCATAGTTGGATAAACAACTGATAACAACGAATTTTATACATCCCGTTGATATGTCATCTGGTCCAGAATTGCGCAATCAAATTTTCTAGTAACAGCTCGTTTACAAGAAGATGGAATGACATATTTTTGAATGCTTGCCGTAACAAAATTTTGCAGAAGATTTCAGCAAAAACAACAGTATATGAACATCTTTTCTTACGTTCCAGTTTTTTTTTAATTTGGGAAGCTAGAACGTCTGTTCCTGTGGAAGCATTGCAAATAATATGGAACTTCTGTCAACAAGGGTTCAATGTGGTAGTTTCCGGTCACCACGTTCGCCTACCTTAATCCCTACCGTTGCTTTATGTGGGGACTTAAAGGCCAGAGTCTATTGCAACAGCCAACACACGGCTCTGGAATTACAGTCAGCACTCACAGCAGTTTTTGGCTGCTTTGGCGATAACACGTTAGCTAAGTCAGGTATGTGTTTTGCTCTTCCCTTCCAGTGAACTACAGAGTTTGACTTTTCCTACATTAAAAACTTTTCCCCTAAAAAAATCCTACACAAATTTCTGTGCCGTTTCACAAACAAAAATTGCTCTATGAATAAATAATGCGCAATGAAAGTCATACCTCTAATTTTTTAAGGCTCTATGTCATTAATATATGTTAAATTGTAGTAAAAGTATCTTTACGGGTCCTCTGAAAGGAGAGTAGACATAAGGCCATTAATGAAAAGCATCTCTATCATATCTGCCAGTTTGTCATCAAGTATATCTTTAAAATGTACATGGACATCCATTGAATTTTTAATTTCGGTAAATGAAAAGATTTCTTAACACTTTTTTCCAGTGTGAAATCTAGGTTTTATGACGATTGAATAAGACTTTATTATGTTAAAACGCGAGTCTCGCCAAAACTCGTACATAAAATGAAATGCAGTTTTCGTCATCCCAATATATTTTATGAAAAATAAATATTACGACGATCTTCATCATGCAGTTTTTTCCAACCTCCCATTACTTCCTTGCAGCTAACACCAAATATCGTGTTCAGATGTGCATCGAAGAACGTCAAAAAAAAACCTGTGTGCGTGAACAACTAATGGACCCGATAAGCATGCAAGCTCAAGATAGAAATTTGTTTCTCATAACTCGATAGCTTTAGAGGGTCTAAGCCTTCTCTGCGAGGTTCCGCAATCCCACTCAGACACGCACCACTCGATAGGACTCCTCTGGACTAGTGACTAGCTGACGCAGAGACCTCCATCTGACAAAACACAAAAAACACAAGCGACAGGCATCCATGCCCCCGGCGGGATTTGAACCCACAATCCCAGAAGGCGAGCTCTCCTAGGCCCACGCCTTACTCCGCGCGGTCACCGGGATAGGCTCGAGATAGAACTACTAAACCTAATTTCTTCGAACAATCTATCTTGATATGCTATTGACACTGTGACGTCGCTTAGAATGCGTCTTCAAAAAGTAAGCGAAGAAAGTCAGGTAGCATTTGTGTTAAATAAAACAAGTCACCTTCCGGTAGGCCAATATCATTATAATAGACGAGAGGAGAAATTATAAAGGCAAACACAAAGGCTGTAATAGTCGCTACCAAGGAGTGTGATCTAGAGGTAAAATCAGATAAAATTAAATAGGTACATGCTGGCGTCCCTATAGTGCAGGATAAGCTCCAATTCCTATTTTGTGATCAAAATACCAATTAAGAATTAAATTTAAGAGGAAATTAATTAATTTATCACACTGAGAGAACAGTTGCGAGAATTCAGTTCATAATCTCTCATATAGCCGTCTCTTGTTAAAGAAAATAATAAAATAGTCATAAAAATATCTGTACCGAAAAGCGTTGCACTACAATGGGGGAAGAACGTGTATTGGAAGATGAGTCTGTGTTCCTCCTACGAGAACACATTGTCACTCTCCATAAGTCCATAATTGTGGACGTTCGAGAACAGGATTCGCTGGAGGATATTTGTGTCCAAGACAGAAAGTAACACTTTAGTTAGAAGGGTACACTAGGACGGCGTAGGCTTATGTGAAAAGATAATATTAAAATCGATATCACTGCAACTGGTTATAGGGATCTGAATGTGATTTATCACATTTAGCATAGGGTCCAGTGGCGGGCTATTCTGAACACGGCACTGCGTCTTGATGTCCTATAACATGCATGGAATTATCTAGCTGATTTCGGCTTCCGAAAGATACTCTGTATACAGGGTGCACGCCTTAGTGAACTTCGCTTCTTACCTGTGTCGACACACTTCATTCTACGTCATCCCTGTACAAGGAACAACGTAAGAAGGTACGTGGCGGTACTCACAACAGAAAATATCCGTGTAAGAAGGGCAGAATTGTGTTTAACCCTGAAGGATATTTATCCATATCAAATAAGCAATAGGGGACACGTGTCGCTCTCATTGTGGTAACCTCATTTTGTCCCAACAGCAACCTGTTCTGCTATTGTCATTAAGTGCGGCGGTCAATGGAATTGCACGAGCATTGTGCCGTATGCGGGTAGCATTTCATAAAGGTTTTGTTCTTTGCAAGAAAATTTACTCTTCACGAACCGTAAGGGGTGAGAAAATGCGAAGGCGAGGAGCCGTGTCAACATAATTACAAAACGGGTGGAGTGGGGAGGGGCAGAACATAAAGGAAGTGATACTAGTGGGAAGACGGGAGAGCCGAGAGTGGAAGCGAGTGTCTTTGAGCGTCACTAGACCTGCAGTAACGACATCAAAGTGTTTTCACCGACAGTTCATGACAACGCGGCTGGTTGCTCGTGCTTGTGGCTGGCTTTACACCTGTTACTTTATTATTAGTGCAAATAAGTAGGTCAACTACACTATAGTGCAGGTTAGATATTACGCTCCAACAGATACATCCCAGGAAAAGTAATATACTTCTTAATACTATGCGCAGTAGCTTCAATATTACTTCGAAATATAACATAGCTCATTAGTGAATAAAGCTCTAGACTTATGAGTGTTAACCTGCTGGTTTCTAGTAGGCACTATTGGCTTGCAATGTAAAGTAAATGGTGTAGTATATTTTAAAATTAATCTCCGATAAATAACTTCTGCTGTGAGAGAGAGAGATAAATACGTATTTGATACAGGTGGCTGTCGGCGGTTACTACGCGCCATTCTTAGCTGGGAGTGGGTAGAGTCAAATCTCAGTCGAAATGAAGCTCTTCGGCCTCAGGTGTCTCATTTCCCTCAGTGTCCTAATTTAAACTTTTAAAAATTGTGGTATTTTAGGCTTGCTATACGTCAACATTCACACTCAAAAGTCACTAACTTCTAAAGTTAAGAAAGTGGAGTTAAATAACGGTCGATGCAGGAAAAATTAACATTGACTGATGTCACATACTTGAGGTTCATGTGACGATGATTTTCTATGTTATGTTTTCGGACGTGGCTTATGATTTCGTCGCATTATGTGTTGTCAGAAATCCAAAGACCAGCGTAAAAGAGACGCAAGTTGTTTGATGAAGAGTGTTGAGGATATTTTAATTTAATGGGGAAGGAAGTAAGCGGAGGTTAGAGCAAACTGCCTGCTGAGAAGTTTCAGTGTTTCTTTTATTGGACAAATATTAGGGAAATGAAATAAAAGAAAGGCCGAGGTTTTACAGGCACTGCAAAAATGAGACAGAGCGGGAAAGCATAAAAACCTTTAGCCGTAAAATATTCCAAGATCACTAACAAATCTAGGCGTAGATAGGACGATAACATCGAGAAGAATTTTCAAGAAGCATGATGTGGGGCCGTGAAGTGGATTAGCGTGGCTCAGATTGGTGGCCACTGGTGAGCTCTTGTGAATACGTCAGTGAACATTCGCGTCCCATAAAACGCAGGGAGTTCCTGTGTCGCTGAGCAATGGTTACTTTCTCGACAATACCTCTGCCCCATGCACACAGTTAGTTACAGATAGAACTATACCCGTATTTGACAAAAGGGCTTTAAAGACCCTTTCTCTCAGCCCATGTATATACAATATATATATATATATATATATATTGTTGTAGTTGCTGTGCTACAAGCTTCAATGTTATTAAAGAATTATTATTCTTGCCCTCTCTGAATTAAATTAGTAGCTGATAAACATATTAGCCTTCCTCAACACACGCTTTTGTGCAATTACATAACACGACCAAACAGGTTGACATACAAGTCACTGTCGCTTCTAGATTTGAGACGTAACTTAATGTAAAAATTCAATTCTCAGCACCAGCAAAGACTACATTTACTCTATGCCTGGAAACGTCTGTGGACTGAATTTAAGGAAAAGACCGATGCAGGCGCAGTCTGAACACAAATCGTATTTCCCATTGTCATTAGGATAAGCTGTGGGTAGCTTAGTTGAGAGCTTTTTGTGTTCCTACTGTGTTTTGTTGTTTGGGCTCAACTAAAAAAAGAAAAAAAGATGTCATCAACATCAATTTAGAAAAGGAAATAAGCTCTGAAGATAAGAGAGCAGTACGACTGCTGTCTGGCTGTACGATGCAACAATAGACGCAGGGAAAGATGAAGGCGAGGATTTATTTCGATCTCATACAAAAGGCTCGTTTCGTATTTCGTTTGGTGCTAATGTAAAAATTCCCTTCGCTCTCCTCTCTGCCCTATTTTCACTTCATTCGACGTAAATCTCATCAGAAATATTGACATTTCGTAATACAAAATATCCCAAATGATACTGGGGAACCAGAAAGCGCTGTACATAAATTCGTTTCTGCAGAACAGGGTGGCTGATATTCAAAAATTTTTTAATATGGACACAACTTTGGCTCAGAAAAATTTATGAGGAGATTACCATGTAGAGGGTACATATGACCAACCGCATACAGCCATTCAGTTCAAATTTTTATTACAATAATAACAATAATATTAATGAAAACATTTTGTTCCGGTTGTCCGTATACATTCCTTTCTTGAAGATCATGTAGCCTTATGATATGATTACCATGTCCATGTGTCTGTCGTGATGTGTAACTGTTCGGGTAAGTTACGTAACAAGCCCATTTATATGACAGTTAGGGCCGTTAATGGACTAGCCTTCAATCATCAAAGTGCAATAACATTCATGGTAATTGAGATTATTATTTAATAATTACCGCTATATCGAACAGACGTCTAGTATTACTATTTGCCTCTATAGTCATCACCTTAATATCCGATACCCAGAATGAGAGAGATATTTCTTTCTCTTTTGCGTAGAGTCCTAACAGTTTCTGGAATTCATCCATCCTCTTAGTAAGGGCTCTTTTCGCGCGGTTAAATCGGTCGGGGCGTGCAGCTGACCATTCGCTCCGTCTAGTACCGAGATTAAGGACGAATGTAGTTGTCTCCATTCCCTCACCCTCTATACCTAAATGACGCGCAGAAGGACAACTTTGCTTTTACAAAACTCTTTTATATGTCGCATTATGGAGATCCCTCCTTCATATATCAGTTCTTATTCTGCCTATCCTCGCTGAATATTCCACATTTTTTTCTTAATCGTTCAGGAAAATTCAGTCATAACACCAAGCTGAGGCAAATGAATATTTCATTTTAGAAGTTCTTTCCAGTTCAGTAGTCTATTCGCAAAGTTCCTATATTTAAACTATACATTATTCTGCCTTGTGTATTTATTCTACTTTATTATATTTTATTGATTTTTAATTTGGCGTTTATTCTACACATACATCCTTTCTCGTGCAACAGAGATTCCTTAATAAACCTATTAGTACTTGTCTACTCTCCCATCTTACTATTCACACCTCTACACAATTTCTATTCCTCCACAACTATAAATTTCCACTTTGTCCTCAGATTCTTAGTCTGCCTGCCGGTAGGATCTGATAAGGGCTGCATCTTACTGGCTTCATATTCTCGTTTGCATTTGGGCTATGGAAAGCGTCTTTAAATAAACACCGACTAAATTACAACATATTTATGTTCTTCGCTAGCACATTATATAAAATGTAATTTTCCTCACAAATATATGTAAACATAAAGCATTAGTTACAGGTGTAAGGAAAGCGTAGAAACTAACATAATGCGTACAGTACATTTAAAAATACGGTCTTGTTCCTTTGAGAAAACAACATGCACAATACGGACATTTACTGTCTACAATTCTTACACAACATCACCACCACCACCATCACTGCAATCATCATGATTATCACATACTCTATAACATATCGTTTTGAGACACGGCACTGCTTGTATTTTGTTAGACGTGAGGAATTCAGTTCGAGCCTCTATAGGCGCTGTGTCAGATCAGCTTAAGTTTCACTGTTTTGAATATTTGTGCATATATGTGTATGTGTATTATGTAAATGGTGCATACATTCTCTGTCAAATAACGTGCAATACGATTGCAGTTATTTTAGCAGTCCCCATTCAATGACCTTCTAATTCATCTCCGTACTGATCAAATACTTCTTATGGTGAATTTAGAGTGTTGTGACGCAATTTGTTGCGTTTACCATGCTACAGATTTTACTAACGGAGGTTCTTCCTTTGTCCTCGAGGAATCATTAGGACAAAGCGTACACACTCAGTCGAAAGTATCATTTTCCTTCACATAAACATTCCTTTGTGAACTTTTCACTGCTTTGCTCCATACACAATGTAAATGGACTTTGTGCATATATTTTAAGACTTATCTTTGTATCTAGCGCTTGCCGGCAAATCGTGTCCTCGCACGCTCCACATTTGCGTTACGCTATGAAACTTTAATTATCTAAAAATTGTTTGAATAACAAATTAGCTCTCGCCTGTTTTACGACGACACAAACAACGCGCGCGTCCTTTTATCTTCGAGTTTGAAGCCTCGTTAAGCTGCCTCGTCCATTAACAAAAGCTCCAGCACCGAACAGCGTCCGGAGAAGATAATTCCAAACAAACAAAATAATATTTTAATATAATCCCATAAATTAAAACAACACTAAGCTTACACAGACAAAACCCGTGTTCAGGATGTTGTGTAAATAGTTTTCGGAGCATCATTTTTGGAGGCCCCAGAAAGCACTCACACGAACTAATAACAGCGTTATGTGAGGGGATTATTCACGTTGTCTCCGTCTAGTCGAAGAGATAAGCCACCTGTTTTAGCCCACGCATTATTTCTATCATTTAGAAGCTGCAATCCTAGATATAATGTAGAGCATTAACGCTAGAAAAGTGTCCTGCCACATTATGTTACATAACACATTCGATTTGGGTTGCAAGAAGTTAAGAGCTTAAATTATTTGTGATTTCAAATGTTGTCAGTATAAGGCAAACAAAATTCCCACTCTCAACAAGTATTAAACAGGAGAAACATAAAGCTTAATTTGGAACCAAGCCAACCGTAACAAAAGTCCGAAATAGCTTTTACCCTCATTAGAAACTAAATTTTGCTATTTTACCCCAATAACATAGCTTCCTTTGATAATTAGCTGAAATTAATATATATATATATATATATATATATGTGTGTGTGTGTGTGTGTGTGTGTGTGTGTTTCATAAATCCTCCTAAAGGTAAAGCAGTCCCGTTACAGGCCAGGAGTGGCCCACAGGGTTCCAGGAAGTTAAGGTGGTAAGTTGGTCAGTCTTACGCACCGGCTGCCTTTACCCCCAGGAAATATTCCTGGTACTCATTTCTGTTAGGAGCTGAGTCGACCTCAGGGCCATATTACGATCGGAAGAATTCTATATCAATAAAAAATTCCAAAGATACAAGCTGGGATCCGACCAGCGACCTTCCGATTTATAGCACAACACCTTAACGACTGTGCCACCGCGGTCCCCCTCATAAATCCTCCTAAAAACTCTAAAATTATTTAAATTCTCTCCCGAAATTTAGGTACAGGTTAATGGTAATGAAGATGTAAATATCTGGTGTCTTGACATCCTCAACAGTTGACTAAAGGAAATGGGCTTAGCCGATGGCTTCCCTTCTAATTGTAAGCTGTGTGAGACGTGGAGGTTGTCATGGTGTTCGCTTAAAGATCCAGGTCTTGCAGATGTGGCACTTGAGTCGGCGGACCGGATTTGCGGAGGGAAGTGTTGTCACCGTCTGCAGCGTCCAAAAACAAACCTCTTACTTTGAACACGGGGGCAACAGGTTTCTTCTAAATAGTACAGACCTACCAAACTACACAGCGTCACCTCCCCGGAAAGTAATTTTCAACTAGCTCTACGCTGAGAGTTCGTCTTCGAGCAGTCGATATTTATTCAGCTGGTTAAGAAATTTTTGTAAACTCGCCACCATTTGGCCCCTCGACTTATTTTCCAAACAACGAAAATGAATGCTGTTGTTACACGTAGCTTTACTTAACTGTCCAAGATCCAACTTATCCTTTAAAAAACTTCGGGACATCAAAACCCCCTAATGTGTACACATTGCGAAACTTAAGAACATGACCGCCGCTTTTTGTTCTGGTAACTGAATGATTAAACTTAGCATCAACACCAGAAAACATTGTTGCTAAATGTATTCTTCTTATATCACTGCTGACTTCAAAACCTGGCTTCAAATTCTGAACGAAAATTATAGTCCAAAGCAGAGTAAGGTAATTTTTACTGACACACATTTTTAATTAGCAGTTTATTCAGTCACCCATTACTGAATTGCTGCCCGCTATAAGATTTGTATAGTGTTTAAAAAGTAGTTTCTTCTTTACTTCTTTTTCTTCCTCATTTTTTCTCCCTCCCCTGCTCTCCGTATCTTCTGAAACTTATTTTTGCCTTACTGTCTGTTCTTCTTTCTTCCTATACCTTTTCTTAACTTCTGATTTTTCGTTCTTTTATGTCCCCTTATCCTCTCTGCTGTCGCAGTAAAGTTTCCACTTTACCTTCAGTCTAAGGAACATTCACTGAAGGCCATTTGTTTCAAGACATGGCCCACTGCAATGTATTTTCACACACGCAGAAAAGTAGCGAAATGCAGAATCGTGATGGGCTTCCAACCCACGACGACAGTTTTCGGGCTATTTGCTTGATCGTTCGCATTTATTCAAAAAAGACTTCAAAATATCATTTCACTATTTAATGGCGCATCTAAAAGAATTAAGCAGTTTAACCGGTTCGAATCTCGAACAGCTTACAAAATAAGCCGGCTGGTTTCATTCTTTTCTTCGTGCAAAACCTGGACAGTAAATTCGAAGGAAACAGAACGCAATATTTGATATATACTAACATAAGTCCGAATTTAGAGCAACAGTTACACTTGAAGATAAGGGGGTTTCGAAGCATGTTACCTACATTACTGTAAACGCAAAAATTATTTTTTTAAAAACATATTTTCAGAAGGAACGCATTGTATAATTTTATTTTTAGCTTATAAATTAAGGTACATGACAGACATCTGACAATGTTATCAAGACCATAATCTTCCTATGCTTTGCTACGCATGGCTATTACTTGTACGGACGAATGTACGCAATATGTAGAAAGCCATCTGTGAGAAACGACAGCTTAGTTACTCAGTCTCATAGTCTACAAAGTTCTGAGTTTCATTTTTCGTATTTTGTACTGACTATCCGGAAGGAATATTTCACTTCAGAATACGAACGATATATATTCAGACCTAACTTCCTTATCAGAAGACCATTTCCGCGACACTCTTGAAACAATTTTAAAGCATTAAAGAATACATATGATGTGATAATTCAATGGAGTAGAGCCCTGTGGATAACCAGCCACAAAAATCTGGGTAATTTATGGTACCAAAATGTTCCTTGTCGTTTTCACAAGAGCTCACCATTTTTTTCTATTCTGTATCACACGACTCGAGTCTATACGTCTTGCAAAACTGTTTCTTTAAAATTAGATATATCGTATGTGGATACTGTATAAAATATTGATATTTTTATGCGATGGGAAAGATTGGTAAAAATTTTTAATTCATAAGGAAAGTTATTTCGTATCATGTACTGAAATTGCGATATGATTATACTGTGGGAGACATTTTATTTGTAGTCTGCTTCTGTGAAGAAAGAAAGTTTATGCTTTTTTGCTTTTCGTTTTTCCTCTTTTCTTTTGTTTTTAGCAACAGATCCATGCCCAACCCCCGAATGCCGTATTATAATTTCAGAAAACTCGAGCATAAACTAGCTCTTACAATAAAATGAACTTCGTAAATTCACTAATCAAAAATCTCGGACTTCTCACTTTGGCGTCCTCTAGGAATGTTTGTGTCAATTTACCTGCAAACGTTGATGAAGGATGTAGACCTTTGTAAATGTGTTTTAAATATACGGGTTTTACAAGATTTGTTCATAGGACATGAATTATGAAGAAAAAGCACACATGCCATTTCCCAAAATAATGTAATATTTAAAATAAATTTCATTGTTTTGACACGACAAATGGCTTTGGAAATTTGTCGGTACACCGTAGGGTACATATGTACAAGCACTTTCAGTAGTTACAGCGTTCATATTTTTGCAGTACATTATTTACCCATCTCAATCCGGACGAGTGTCAGAGAAAGTGAATATTCCAGTTTCCTAATTTCAACACAGACAGCCCACAAAACGCTACTCCATATTCGATCTTTGATATAAACAGAATATGGACACATGCACACCAATCTGTTTCTTAATTTTGTGTTTCATTAACTGCAATAATTGTTCCTCCATCTATTCATACGTATTCTATGTTAGATTTAATTCCCTTCCACATCGGTCGACTTCAGTACTAACTTTCATTAAGGTGAAGTCGAATGTTGTTAATTTTCATAAATTAGACTCAGATTTTACGGCGACTCGCTACGGGCTGGACGGTCCGGGGATTGAATCCCAGCGGGGGACAGATTTTCGATGTCCGTTCAGTCCCGCCTCGACGCCCACCCAGCCTCCTGTACAAAGGGTAACGGGTCTTTTCCGGGAGTAAAACGATCGACGCGTGGTACTGACCAAGCACTTCCTTCTAGCGCCCAGACTGCTCATGGTTTGGAACTATACCGCCGGCTTCCCTGTGTACTTGCATAGACACGTCGTTGCCTGACATGTACTGTTACCTTTAGACCCACAATAAAAAAAATCGTCATGTGCGATTAAGCCAGCGGAATTAGTTACATGATACCTTTTTCTTCAATTTGCGTAATCTGATAAATTCAGCGGCAAATTTTCAGGACTGTACAATGCCTCAATTTGTGTTAACTTTTGCATTAGTTCGAGTATATACATATACATATACATATGCATGCGTACAACATAGAAGACTGTAATTGAGATGGAATTAAAATACAAAAGGTAACGTTTGATAAACTAGTGATCACAAAATGCACGTGCATATTTCACTCCTGATTATTAAAAAATTTAGATAAAAAGTACAAAAACGGATAATATGATAATTTATACAACTGAGCGGTCCTTTTGATGTGTCTGTCACTGTACTGAATGTGATGTAAACGAATTCCACGCGGTTGCATTATAATCCCGATATAAACACATTACACAGTAATTTGCTCATAAGAAGAGGAGTGCTGAGCGCATACGCATGCAAACACAGCGTTTTAGGATCTTTAATTGGCGCAACTTTAAGATACAGATTTAAATACCAAATAATCTAATTTTTGCTCCAAATAAGAATCATTCATGATTTTAAATTTCCAGATTAATTTTAGGTAATATGTAGATAGAAAGCAAGAAAGCACGCCTCCCACAATGTCATATAAGCAATAAGTTACGAGAGTAAAATAAGGCTGCAGATAGGTAGAAGTTCAGTTTTACTCCCGGCCTTGGAATGAAAGCATTCTAGCCATTAGAAAGAAGAAGTTTACAAATATATTCAATTATAACATTATTCCTAACTTGCTACTCCGGAACCAAATATTGTATTTTCTCGATTTTAACCGTCAAGAAATAATTCCGTTAGTCTCGAATACGTTTTTGGAGAATCTGTATTTCATACTCCAAGTTTTTGTTCGAATAGCTTTTCCTTTTCTGTCTTTGTAAATGTGTTCTTCCCTATGTATACTCGTTTATTTATGTATTTACGTACTCCGTACCTGACCATTAAGCCAAAACCATGCAGTTGATTGTGTTGACGATGAATTAAACATATTTATCTACCTTCCACTAAATTATTTACCGGAGCAGATAGACAATGACAGCAAATATTTTCCGAAATTTAACGTTACTGTTTACAACAGGGCACAGTAATTAGATAATGCAAACAAACAACTGCGATGGATCTCAACTCATTTCTCAACGACACGCACATTGCGTGATGTTGACGATGTCTTTTGGCGAGGAAAAAACCACTTAATTCATACAAACATACAGGTACCCAGCCGTCCCTACAGAGGTGCAGAACTCCTCTTTTATAAAATGATACATTGAAATTCCTTTGTGTTTATTTTGATAATAACGTTGGCATAATATTGCATGTTCATTAAAATGAATTTTTTCTATTTTTTTATATTAGAGTGAAGCTATCACACTCAAATATTTGTTAAGTACGATTTATTACACTAACAACCCTTCAATTCTTCTTCTTCTTCTTCTTCTTCTTCTACTCCCCTCCTCCTCCTTCTACTTCTCCTCGTCCTTCTCCCTTTTCTTCTTCTTCTTTTTTTCTTCTCCTTCTTCTTCTTCACCTCCTCCTCCTTCTCCTTTTTCTTCTTCTTTTCTTCTTCTTCTTCTTCTTCTCCACCTCCTCCTCCTTCTTCTCCTCCTCCTCCTCCTTCTTCTCCTCTTCCTCCTTCTACTTCTTCGTCTCCTTCTTATTCTTCTGCCTCCTCTTCTCCTTCTCCTTATTCTGCTTCTTTTTCTTCTTCTTTTTCTTTTTCTTTATGCGAAGCACTTTTATCACTACAAATGCTTCCAATACAACTTTCAAAATCTTCTAAATATGAGACGGAATGCATTGTTTTGTTTTACACCATTGTTTCTTATTTATTTATTTATTCATTCATTAATTCATTCACTCATTCATTCATTCACTTACTTATTTGTTGCGTTCTATCATTTGGTTAGGGAAGATGGGACAGTTTCTGTAAGATCTCCATTTTCGTCACCCATTATTAATAGACCTAACAGGATTCAATTCGTCCCGGAAGTCAACGGCTCCAGTATATTGTTTTAATGAAACTATTCAAATTTACAGGTCATTACTGAGTTTAACTACCTTTTTTAAACAAGAAGTTGATGTTTTACGCTTCATTTTAACGTTCTCAACTAAAGCATGATATGTCATAGCAATACAAAATTAAAATTACACAGCGTATAGCATAAATATAAATACACATGAAACACCGTGTGCTCTCTCCAGGAAAATTTGCGTCCCGCAGGCAAGTGGTATAACAGAACATGCCTTTATTTATAACTCTGATTCTGTTTCCGATATATTATTTGGTTTTATTACAAGGGTCTCTTTTGTGTAATATTTACATATTTAACGTTGTGACCAGCGGGCATAACCGATATTTTCTTTGTCAATATAGATCCTTTTACTTTTTCCATATATTTCTTAAGGCTCTCTCATGTTAGTTGATTGCATAGTCGCTGGTATTCGAAAACGAAAACAGTTAGGTTAGGTTCGATGTTTATGGTGCAGCAATAACTGCCTTTCTCGATAAGAGATTCTTCTATCAGCTAACAAATTTATTTTCGCCCTTCGGTTTGAAAGTCATGAATTAAGTTCTTTCTGCTTGGGTTAATAATATACGTTAGTTTTCAAAAAAACACACTTCAGTAATAATGCTGTGGTTTCTTAAAGCGATGGATCAATTTGACAAAGATTAGTTTCTTTTTTTT
>Ga0123353_10004271_pt1 | contig 18357 bp, 15 predicted proteins | sample TergutLab28metaG_3_FD_92763 | JGI IMG/M metagenome (GOLD analysis project Ga0123353, IMG submission 92763) | Labiotermes labralis P3 segment gut microbial communities from Petit-Saut dam, French Guiana - Lab288 P3 | ecosystem: Host-associated > Arthropoda: Insects > Digestive system > Gut ... | reverse complement strand
TTTTCGCGAATGCGACGCAAAAGTGATGCGTGATGCCGAAATTCGTACTGCGCTTAACAAAGGACGAAGAGAAGGAAAAGCGGAACGCGACCGACTTGAGGCAGAACGCGACCAATTTGAGGCGGAACGCGACCGACTTGAGGCAGAACGCGACCAATTTGAGGCAGAACGCGTCCAATTTGAAACCAAATTACAGGCCGCTTTGGAGCGAATTACCGAATTGGAAAGGACAAAATAATCATAGAATGTGATTGCTATCTAAAGGGGCGGGTGGGTGTTGATTCGTTTCATTCGTGTCAGCGTCTCCTTTTTGCCAATGATGGCCATGATGTCTGCCATACCTGGGCCTTTGGCGGCGCCCACAATGCAGAGGCGCAGGGTGTTCATGATGGCGCCCATATTCCATTCGTTGGATTTGATGTATTCGGACAGCGCGTGTTCGATGGACTCCTTTGTAAAAGGCTCGAGTTGGGAGAGGAGGGTGTGCACGGAGGCGAGCTTAGAGGGGGTCTCTTCCCGCCAATATTTTGCAAATAGTTTTTCGTCAATTTGCCGAGGTGCGGCGAAGAAGTAGTCGGAAAGTTCTATAAAATCTTTCACGAAGACGGCGCGCTCTTTAATTAACGCGACGATGGCAGGGAGTTTCTCGAGGTCAAAAGGAGTTTCGGACGCAGTAATGAGCTGAGTAGTTGATGCATTTGGAGTTTCGGACGCAGTAAGGAGCGGAGTGGCTGCTGCATTTGGAGTTTCGCACGCAGTAAGGAGCGCAGTAGTTGATGCCTTGGGAGTTTCGGACGCAGTAAGGAGCGGAGTGGCTGCTGCATTTGGAGTTTCGCACGCAGTAAGGAGCGGAGTGGCTGCTGCATTGGGAGTTTCGGACGCAGTAAGGAGCTGGGCGAAGAGAGAGGCCAATTCGTTGTTGTCTTTTGTTCTGAGGTAGTGTTGGTTGAACCAGCGTGCTTTTTCGGGGTTAAAGCGGGCGCCCGATTTTACCACCCGATCTATGGAGAAAAGTTGGACAAGTTCTTGGAGGGAGAAGATCTCCTGCTCGGTGCCCGGATTCCACCCCAGAAGGGCGAGCATATTGACGACCGCTTGGGGAAAGTATCCATCTTCGCGATAGCCCCTTGAGATTTCTCCTTCGGGACTTTTCCACGCCAACGGAAATACGGGGAATCCCATGCGGTCACCGTCCCGTTTGCTCAACTTTCCCTTTCCGTCCGGCTTGAGGAGGAGCGACAGGTGGGCGAATTGAGGCTGCGTGTCCACCCACTTGAAGGCGCGGTAGAGCAGAATGTGGAGGGGTAGGGAGGGGAGCCACTCTTCGCCCCGAATCACATGGCTAATCTCCATCAGGTGGTCATCCACAACATTGGCTAAGTGGTAGGTGGGCAATTCGTCCACCGCTTTCCACAGAACCTTATCGTCTAACGTGTTGCTCTGCACCTTGACCTCTCCGCGTATCAGGTCGTGAAAGACAATCTCTTCATCTTCGGGAATTTTAAAACGGATTACCCATCGGCTGTTCTCTTCGAGGCGTTTGGCAACCTCGTCGGCCTCCATACCAAGAGCGTTGTCGAGGGTGTTGCGCGAAGTGGGGCCATATAGGAACGTATCTCCCTTTGATTCAGCCTCTTTGCGGAGTTCTTCGAGTGATTCGGCGCTGTCAAAGGCGTAGTAGGCGTTGCCTTGCGCCACCAATTGTTGGGCATATTCACGGTAGATTGCTTTGCGTTGTGACTGGCGGTAGGGGGCGTGCGGATGTTGGGAAGATGGCTCTGTAGCCACCTCGCCGGTGTCAAGCACCCCTTCACTCGGGGAAATTCCGCACCACTGAAGCGATTCAATAATATATGCCTCAGCCCCCTGAACAAAACGTTGCGAATCGGTATCCTCTATTCTGAGTATAAAATCTCCTCCATGCTGCTTAGCAAAGAGCCAATTAAAGAGGGCGGTCCTCACTCCGCCTATATGCAACGGCCCTGTGGGACTTGGCGCAAACCGTACGCGAACTTTTTTCATCATCATTAACCTTTAGTCTTGAGTTTGGTGGATGTAGGAGTTGTTGGTGCTCAGGAAGTGTTTTCCCTCCCGTTGCTCCATCTTCATACGGCTGATTTCACCCTCTTTTCCGTTTTTTTCGGCCAACTTCATGCGTTGCCGCACATAAGCGGGGGTGTTCTCGTAGTCGGTAATCTTTTCTCCCTTGTCGAGGATCAGGGCTGGCTTCTCTTTTTGGGCGGGAGCGTGTTGGGTATATCTAAGGGGGGTCGGAGCGGGATTTGCCACATAGACGAAGTAGTTGTCATTCTCCGTTTCGAAGGTTTCCTGCTGAATGGGTGCGGATGTCTTTACAACACGTTCCGTGATGGGAAAGGGGGTTCCAAATTCGATCTTCTCAATTGGCTCTACGCGGGGGTTGAGGGGAATCGGGGGGAGACTCGACATATTTAGTCCGGTGGCAACCACCGTGATGTGGATGGTGTCTCCAATGGAGGGATCATAAACTACTCCTCGCTTGAAGTTGGATACTCCTCGTGTGAACTCTTTAATATAGTCCATAATTTGGGCGAGTTCTCCCATCCTGAGTCCCTTTTCCTCTCCTGAAGTGATGTTAACCAATACGTTGCGGGCAGAACCAAGTTCAACGTCATTCAACAGCGGAGAGGTGAATGCCTCCTCTACCGCCCTGATGGCACGTTTCTCTCCGGAGGCGCGACCGGTGCCCATGAGCGCGATTCCGCTATCTTTCATCACCATCTTTACGTCTGCAAAGTCAACGTTAATAAAACCGTGACGTGTGATAATCTCCGCAATGCCCTTTACGGCGGTGCTCAATACGTTGTCGGTCTTTGGAAAGGCTTCGCGGATTGGGAGGTCTCCAAAGAGTTGGTATAACTTTTGGTTGTCGATAATCAGCAGGGAGTCTGCATGTTTTTGCATTTCATGGATGCCGTCCAAAGCACGCTTGAGAAACTCTTCTCCCTCGTCCCGAAAGGGAAGGGTAACTACCCCCACCGTGAGAAGTCCCTTTTTCTTTGCCGCTTCGGCAATTATAGGCGCAGCGCCCGTTCCTGTGCCTCCCCCCATGCCGGCAACAATAAAGACCATCTCTGTTGGACTTCCTAAGGCGTTCATAATCTTTTCTTTGGATTCAATGGCGGCTTCCCGCCCCAATTCAGGGTCGCAACCGGCGCCGCGCCCTCTTGTGAGCTTCTCTCCAAGTTGGAGTCTATCGGGAATGGGGCTATGCTCAAGCGCTTGCGCATCGGTATTGCAGACAAGAAAAGAGACATCTTTAATCTCGCTTCGGAACATATAGTTTACGGCATTGCATCCGCCGCCCCCTACACCGATCACCTTAATAATCGAGTGGTTAATTTCCCAGTTGGTAGGTATTAAATCTTCTTCCATTATACACCATTATCTATTTTAAAAAACTGATTGAAACGCTCCTCAAAGGAGGGGCCGGACTCTTTCTTTTTGGCAACATGTTCCTTTGGTTTTTTATATAGAACCTTTGGACTCGGAACTTTTTTTGCGGGGCGTTTGTTTGACTCGGTCGAAAAATTTCCAAAAAGATCAATCCAGAATGGGACCTTCTCTTCCGGTTGTCCCACCATATACTCAAATCCTTTGAGCAGCAGCCCTACTGCGCAGGAGTAGGCGCTATCGTTTACTTCGGGGCACGACCCTTCGTCCAAGTAAGTGGGTTTGGCAATCCGTGCATGACAACCGGTTTTGTATTTCACAAATTCAACAAGATGATTCATTTGTGCTCCGCCTCCGGTGAGCACAATGGCATGTATCCTGTCGGCATATCCCGAATTTTCGATCTCATAGAGTACCGCATCCATAATCTCCGACATCCGCGCTTCGATGATGCCGGCGAGCAACCTGAAAGAGATCTCCCGTGAGTCGCTTCCCACTTGAATCACAATCGTTTTGTTGGCAGGAGCGAGGTCGCTATAGCACGAACCGTATTGTTTTTTAATATCTTCCGCTTTATGCAGGGGCACGCCGCACCCTTGGCGAATATCTTCGGTAATGACGTTCCCGCCAAAGGGGATTACGGCTGCATGGCGAATGACGTTGTCGTAATAGACCAACAAATCGGTGGTGCCGCCCCCAATATCAATCATGGCTACCCCCAGCTCTTTTTCGTCATCTGTCAAAACTGCCTGAGCAGAGGCCAATGGCTCTAAGATGATGTGCTCCAACTTGAGACCGGCACGCTCGATGCAACGCTTGGTATCCTCTGCCGAATTGGTTCTGCCGATAAAGAGGCGGTAGTTGGCCTCTATCTTGTTTCCCCTCATCCCCACAGGATTACGAATTTCCATACGGTCATCCACGTGGTAGAATTGGGGGATTACATGGAGCACCTTTTCTCCCGGCTCAACACGGGAGGAGTACATGTTCTGTTCCAACAGTTCGATTTCTTCTGTGCTGATTTCTTGCATATTGGGGTTGCGGTTAACTTTGTTGCACTCAGCCTGACTACGAATGTGCTGCCCGGCGATGCCTACAAATACCTTTGAGATTTTTTTCCCCATTTGAGACTCAAGATCCTGGATGCATGGCGTCATGGCTTGCAATACCTGATTGATATTCTCCACCTCTCCGTGTTTGATGCCTTGGGAAGGATTTTCGCTGAAAGCAAGGACTTTGCATCCGAAAGTGGTTTTTTCTCCGACTAAGCCCACCACTTTGGTGGTGCCAAGGTCGATAATGGTTATATTATTCATAATTAATAATTTATTTGCGACATACTATTTGGCGGTTAAAGCGAAGGTCTATGCTGGAGTATTGATTCCAGCCTTGAATAGAGGCTACCGTGCGGTAGAAAGTGTAGAGTTTTTGGAGTTTATATTCAAACTGATCGAGGCTTCCCATGAGTACGGTGGTGTGGATACCGGCGCGTTGAATGATTTCAATATTGTGGATGTCATGCACATATAGTTGCTCAATTTGAGCGTTCCAAAAACGGTTGTTGCGAATATGGCAAGCAAACGTGTGCAGTTGTTCAATCCACTCCGTGCGCTCGATTGGAATGTTGCCCGAAACCACCGGCACGTATGCAGCGCGTTGAGGGATGGTGGGAAAGAGCGCTCCCGTTTGGTCTAAATAGAGACTCTCACGCGCCGTTTCAAGCCTCAGGATGGGCTTTTTTTGTTCAACCCTAAGCGTCAATACGCCATTCAGTTGGGTGTATGCCTCACAATTTTCGACCCCTTTCTCCTCTTTGATCATCTGCTCCAATTGGTAGAGGTCAATTCGGGTGATTTTTTCGCCGGCAAGGGTTAATCCCCTCTTCCTCAAAAAGGTGTGAACATCCTCCTTGAGCACCAATTGGGCTGAGGTGCTGTCAACAATCAGCACGTTAATCTGTTGACACACTGCCTCTTCCCTTTTCTGCGCCACAACTTGGGTAGAGAGGGCAAAATAGGCGCCCGCAACAAGCAGCAGGCTAATGGCGCCCATGATTTTAAACACCTGTCTCATCTTCTCTTTCATACGCCCTCCGTTAAAAAAGTTTTGATTTTGGGCACCAACCTGTCGATATCCCCTGCGCCCATCGTGACCAACAGGTCAATGGAACGAGTCCGCAAAAAGTCTATGGTATCTTCCTTAGGAATCAGGTATTTTTGCTTCAAAGTGACCCTCTGCAACAACACCTCCGACGACACCCCTTCAATCGGCTCCTCCCTTGCGGGATAGATGGGGAGCAAGATGAGTTCATCGGGCAGGCTCAGGCTCTCTCCAAACGCCTCCGCAAAGTCGCGGGTACGGGTGTAGAGGTGGGGTTGAAAAATGAGGGTAATTTTCCGATGAGGATAGATATTCCTGATTGACTGTAGCGTAGCCGAAATCTCAGCCGGATGGTGGGCATAATCGTCAATATAGATGCAATCCGGTCTATTTACCTGTATATCAAAACGCCGTTCCACACCCTCAAAAGAGGAGAACGCCGCTGCAATCTGAGCAAGGGGGATGCCTTTAAGGTACGATATGGCCGCTGCAGCTACGCCATTCTCTACATTGATGCGTCCGGGGAGCGCGAGGTGACAATCGGGAATGGCTTCGTCCAAAAGATGGAGGGAAAAGCGAGTCGATCCGTCCGGCTCAAAGGTGAGTTGCGAAGCGTAGAAATCTGATTTTTTATCTATTGCATAACGATAGCATCGAAAAAGATTTGTAGTGGGGAGGGGCAAATTGACCCCCTCCTTGATCAATAGTACCCCATGAGGCTTGATTTGAGAGACAAACTCCGTAAATGCCTTTTCGACCGCTTGATAATTCCCAAAAATGTCCAAATGGTCGGCGTCCACAGCCGTCACCACCGCCATTTGGGGATGAAGTTGCAGAAAAGAGCGGTCAAATTCGTCTGCTTCGGCCACTAAATTGGGACTGAGGCTTAAAAGGAGGTTGGTTCGGTAGTTTTTGGAGATGCCTCCCAAGAAAGCGGTACACCCCGCACCGGATTGCGTAAAGATATGCGCCAACAGAGTTGTGGTAGTGGTCTTTCCATGTGTTCCCGCTACGGCTAAACAATCCTTGGAACAGGCAATTTCGCCCAACGCCTGCGAGCGCTTAACAATGCGGTACTCTTTTTGTATCAAATAGTTCCATTCTAAATGATCATGCGGAATGGCCGGAGTGTAAATCACCAGCGTTCCGTCCCGATCTTCCAAAACAGAGGGGGGAATCGCACTTGGATTATCCTCATAATGAATCGAAACGCCCTCCTGTTCCAAAGCAGCCGTAAGGACCGATGGCGTCCGGTCATACCCCGCCACAAAAAGCCCCTCATGCCTGTAATAGCGTGCCAAAGCACTCATTCCAATGCCCCCAATCCCGAGAAAATAGACCGAACGAACCATAATTATTTCTTTATCAATTTCATTATTTCTTTATCAATTTCATTATTTCATGAACAATATCCTTATCCGCATATTTCCGAGCGAATGCCCTAATATCAACCGCCAACCGCTCCCGCCTCTCGTTATCCTCAACCAACTCAACAGCAACCCTCATCAAGCGCCCATCCGCCTCCTCTTCCGAAACCATCAATGCACCATTTTTGGAAACAAGCGCCATCGCATTCTTGGTTTGGTGATCCTCACTCACATTGGGAGATGGTACAAAGATTACTGCCTTTCCGGCAATGCAAAGTTCCGAAATAGTCCCCGCCCCTGAACGAGAAATCACCACATCTGCCGCAGCATAAGCAAGATCCATTCGGTTAATAAAAGGATGAAGATGTATGTCAGGGTGTGGATGTTCCGCCACAAATGCCTCAACCTCCCTCCGATAATAGGCCCCGCACTGCCAAATCAACGACACCGTCTCCTTGTCCAACGCCCACTTCATCACACAATCGTTCAGTTTCCGCGCTCCAAGACTTCCCCCCAAAATCAGGAGACACTTCCGGTCGGGCTCAATCCCGAAATATTCCCGCCCCTCTTTCCTAAGCCTTTCGTTTACAGGCACAATGCTACTTCTAACCGGATTCCCTGTAAAGCAAATCTTCTCTTTGGGAAAGAAACGTTCCATGTCGGGATAGGCTACGCAAATGGTCTGCACCCTCTTGGCCAGCAACTTATTGGTAACCCCCGGATAGGAATTTTGCTCCTGTATCAAACAGGGGACTCCGCTGCGAGACGCCACCCAAAGCAGAGGCCCGCTGGCGTAACCGCCTACACCCACCGCCACATCAGGCTGAAAATCACGGATAATCTTCTTTGCAAGACGTATGCTTTTGAAGAGTTTACAGGGTAGGGAAAAATTCTTATGCAAAGCCTTACGCTGTAACCCCGCCACCGGCAACCCAACAATCCGATACCCCGCCGCCGGCACCTTCTCCATCTCCATCCTTCCGAGTGCGCCCACAAAGAGTATTTCAGATTCAGGCATTTGCTCTTTAATCTGATTGGCAATGGCAATGGCCGGAAAGATGTGTCCTCCGGTACCGCCTCCGCTTATAATCACTTTATATTTCATCGCATTTCTCCTCCAATTTCTTTAATTTCAGTCTTTTCTAAAGTTCGGCTCACGGCGAGAATCATTCCGAAAGCGATGCTCACAGCCACAAACGAAGTGCCTCCCTTGCTTATTAATGGAAGCGGCTGTCCCGTTACAGGCAAAAGGCCCACATTCACGCTTATATGCAGCATTGCCTGAAGCACAATCAACAGCCCCAATCCAATGACTAAGAGGGAGGAGAAAGGTCGGGTGCATCTTTTGGCAATGAGGTAACATCGGAAGAAAAACCATAAAAACAGTATCAGAACAGCGCCCCCTCCCCAAATGCCATACTCCTCTACAATAATGGCGTAGATAAAGTCGTGGTACGCTTTGGGAAGAACATAGCGTTGGGTGCTGTTTCCGGGCCCTCTGCCCAACAGACCACCCGAGGCGATGGCAATCTTGGCTTGATCTGCCTGATAGGTATCTCTCTTCTTCTCACTATCCTCTTTTCCCCCTTTTCCTACCCACGAGAGGACGCGGGCTTTTGCCGTATCTTTGCGCGGAAAGAAGTTGGATGAGGGGAAGATGTGGGAGATGGGTAACGCCAGGGCCACAATCAAAACAAGCCCCGCAAAGTAAATCCCAACCATTCGAAAGAGAAATTTGAATGAAATGCCTGCAATGAAAAGAATGATGAGGGCAGTGCCCGCCAACAAGAGTGCGGCGGAGACGCTTCCCCAAAGTAAGAGGAGCATGAGTATGGCAATGGGGATGATAAGGTAGATGGTGAAGTCCCTGAATGTTTCATATTTCCGATCTTCAATCACTTTGGCAATGTAGAGCACCATCACCACCTTTACCAACTCAGATGATTGAATGGAGAAGCCAAAGATGGGGATTGCCCGGGTGGCTTCATTATCGGTTACTCCCCGCATAAGTGTGAAAATTAATAGAATAATTCCTGCAATCATTCCAAAAAAGGCAAATATACGGTACCATCCCAAAGGGATTAGGTGACACACGAAGAGGGTCGCCAACCCTAACGTTACAAATCCGAGTTGTTTGAACAGAAAGAAGTAGGCTGACTTGCCCCTAAGGATGGCCAAAGAGTTGGTCGAGGAGTAGATGGCGGCTAAAGAGATAAGGGAGAGCAGGATGATGATGACCCAGATACCTCTGTCCCCGCCGATGAACTCACGGCGGAATCCCGCAGGCGCTCGCAGTGACGACTCGCTTCGTTCGCTACGGAGACCCGCAGGCGCTCGCAGTGACGACTCGCTTCGTTCGCTTCGTTCGCTACGGAGGCCCGCAGACGCTCGCAGTGACGACTCGCTTTGCTCACGAGAGACGGAATGGGTATCTGTTTGACTGTTCACAGTTTGAAGTTTCGGGGTTATAGGGTTTGGATGGCTTCTTTGAATTGACGGCCTCGATCTTCGTAGTTTTTGAAGAGGTCAAAACTGGCGCAGGCGGGGGAGAGCAAAACGGTGTCTCCGGGTTGCGCCCATTGATAGGCTGTTTGTACGGCGGCGGCGGCGGTGCGGACCTCCGTGATTATAGGCACTTTGTTGGAGAAGTGCTCGTAGAGTTTTGCATTGTCGGCGCCAAGGCAGATGACTCCTTTCACCTTATCCTTAACTAAGTCGTAGAGCAGGGTGTAGTCGTTGCCTTTATCGGTTCCTCCGGCAATCCAGATGACAGGGGTTTTCATACATTCGAGGGCGTACCATGCAGCGTTGACGTTTGTGGCTTTGGAGTCGTTGATATAGAGCGCTCCCCGAATTTTCGCCACCTCTTCCAATCGGTGTTCCACTCCTTTAAAGGAGGTGAGGCTCTCGCGGATTACATCGTTTCGAATGTTCATCACCTGCCCTGTTATGGCAGCGGCCATGGAGTTATATACGTTGTGCTTGCCTTGAAGCGCCAATTCATCGAGAAAGATTTTGAACTCTTCCTGCCCATATTTGGCAGATATGGCGCCATCTTCGATGCACGCCCCCTGCTCTACGTGGTGCTGTTGGCTGAAGGGTAACTTTTGCGCTTGCAGGACAATCTTTTTGAGTTGCTCTACCGTCACTTCGTCGTCGGAACAGAAGATGAACCAATCTTCGGGACGCATATTTTGGGTGATTCTGAATTTGGCATTCACATATTTTTGCATATCGTGGTCGTAACGGTCTAAATGATCGGGTGTAATGTTCAGCAACACGGCCAAGTCAGCTTTAAAGTCATACATGTTATCTAACTGAAAACTGCTCAGTTCCAATACATAAATGTCATAATCCTGTGTGGCCACCTGATAGGCGTAACTTTGTCCGATGTTTCCCGCCAATCCCACGTTCAGCCCCGCATTTTTGAGGAGGAAGTAGATGAGCGAAGTGGTGGTGGTCTTTCCGTTACTCCCTGTAATACAAATTTTTCGTGCAGGATCAAAGCGTCCGGCAAACTCAATTTCGGAGATGACCGGTATGCCCCTGCGAATCACCTCTTCAACCAAAGGGGCGGTGTCGGGGATTCCCGGACTCTTAATCACTTCGGCGGCGCTCAGAATCTGCGTTGGGGTGTGGCGCTCCTCTTCGTAGGGGATGGCGTACTCCACCAAAAGTTCCTTTGCCCGCTCCTGAAGCCTCCCCATGTCAGAAAGGAAGACGTCATAGCCCTTTTTCTTTGCCAAAACAGCAGCCCCAACGCCGCTCTCTCCGCCTCCCAATACAACGATTCTCTCCATATTATCTGATTTTTAACGTTACAACAGAGATAACTGCCAGCAATACCGCCACAATCCAAAAGCGGGTCACAATTTTGGCTTCGGGGAGGATATGCTTGGGCTTTGTGAGGATTGCCTCTACATCCTTTTTTTGAAAATGGTGGTGCAAGGGCGCCATCCTGAAGATGCGGCGTCCCACGCCATATTTGTGTTTGGAATACTTAAAGTAGTATCGTTGGAGAATCACCGAGAGGCTCTCTACCAAGTAGATGCCGCATAGAATGGGGATGAGTAACTCTTTGCGGATCAGTATGGCAAATACAGCGACAATACCCCCCAACGCGAGGCTGCCGGTGTCTCCCATAAAGATTTGAGCGGGATAGGCGTTGTACCAGAGAAATCCCACCAGCGCTCCCGTGAGGGCAGCCATAAAGATTACCAACTCTCCGCTATTTGGAATATACATGATATTCAGGTACTTTGCATAAATAATGTTTCCCGACAGGTAGGCTAAGATGCCCAAAGTGACGGCCACCACAATGGTGACGCCGGTAGCCAAACCGTCCATACCGTCCGTGAGGTTGGTTCCATTGGATACGGCGGTGATAATAAAGATGATGGCAAGGATATAAATCACCCAACCGGCTGCCTGCCGATGCGCCCCCTTAAAGGGCCAGAGCCATGTGTAGTCAAATTCGTTCTGTTTTACAAAGGGAATGGTGGTTTTGGTGTTGTGGCTGTCGATCACGGGGAGGTGCTGCTCCTCCGCACCTGTCTTCACCAATTCGGTTTGGGTTGACGGTGAGGAAGAGGGGGCTACTTCGCGAATGACTACTGAGTTGTTGAAGCACAAAACCAATCCCACAATCACTCCAAGTCCGACCTGTCCAATGATTTTGAACTTTCCATGAAGTCCATCTTTGTTCTTTTTAAACACTTTGATATAGTCGTCGGCAAATCCGATCACCCCCAACCAGAGGGTAGAGACAAGCATCAACTGAATGTAAATATTGGAGAGGTCGCCAAAAAGGAGGGTGGGAACTAAAAGTGCTATGATGATGATGATCCCCCCCATGGTGGGCGTCCCTTTCTTGGACAATTGTCCCTCTAATGCCAAATCGCGAATCGTCTCCCCAATCTGTTTGCGTTGCAGAAAGCCGATGAGTCGGTGGCCAAAAATAAGGGCAATGAGCAACGCGGTGATGATGGAGAAAAGAGATCTAAAGGTGAGGTACTTGAGCAGTCCAAACCCTGGCAAATCGATGGTCTCTTTAAAATAATCAAACAGATGGTACAACATTATATTCGTGTTAAGCAGTTTAAAATTCTCGTTATGCGGTTAATAAATATTCCCGAATAACCTCTTTATCGTCAAAATGGTGTTTTACATTGTTGATATCCTGATAATCTTCGTGCCCCTTTCCGGCTACCAAAATGATGCTCTTGGGGGGCGCCATAAGAATCGCGGTTTTAATCGCTTCACGGCGGTCGGGGATGGCGATACACCGGTTACGCTCCTCTACGGTGAGTCCCGCCAACATATCGTTAAGAATATCCACCGGATTTTCGGTGCGCGGATTGTCGGAGGTAAAAATTGCCTGTGTGCTGTTTTCAAACGCAATACGCGCCATCTTAGGACGTTTGGTTTTGTCCCGATCGCCTCCGCAGCCCGCAATGGTGTAGAGCGCCTGTTCGGGCGTAAGAATCTCCTGAAGGGTGGAGAGAACATTCTTCAGGGCGTCCGGGGTGTGGGCGTAGTCCACCACAGCGGTAATCCCCTTTTTGCCGGTAAGGTATTCGAGCCGACCCGAAACGCTTTGGAGCGAGGAGAGCAACCGCAACGCTTCCTCTTTCTCGGCACCCAAAATACGGGCGACTCCATACACTGCCAGTAAGTTGTAGGCGTTGTGCCGACCAATAAAAGGCGTGGATAGTTCGGCGCCGTCTATCCGCAGGATCATGCCCTCTATGCTCTGTTCCACCACACGGGCTGCAAAGGAGGCCATCCGTTTGCAGGCGTAGGTGAAGGTTTGGGCGGCGCAGTTTTGGATCATCACCTCCCCATTCTTGTCGTCGGTATTGACCAACGCAAAGGCGTCAGGCGCAAGTCGGTCGAAAAGAAGTTTTTTACACCGCAGGTACTCGGCAAAGGTTCCATGGTAGTCCAAATGGTCGTGGGTCAGGTTCGAGAAAACGGCTCCGCTAAAGAAAATACCGGCCACCCGTCCTTGTTCAACGGCGTGGGAACTCACCTCCATAAAGCAAAAAGCGCAACCCCTTGCCACCATCTCGGCTAATAACTGATTCAATTCCAAAGCATCCGGGGTAGTATGGTGGCTGGGTAGCCGGGTATTGTCTATATAATTTTCAATGGTAGAGATTAAACCGCAGGCGTAGCCCATCGCCCTAAAGAGGCGGTAGAGCAGCGTAACGGTGGTGGTTTTGCCGTTGGTGCCCGTAACGCCCACCAAGGTGAGGGCACGGGAAGGGTGCCCATAAAACGCAGAGGCAACCAACCCCAAAGCATCACGGCTGTTTTCCACAACAATATACGGGATGGAGTTTTCGGTTTCTGACTGCGAAGTGGAGAGTGCCTCCTCTTTCGCGGGCAATTCTTGACACAAAATGGCTGACGCTCCTCGTGCAATGGCTTGTGCTATATATTGATGCCCATCACTTTGCGTCCCGCGTATCGCCACAAAGAGCGAACCGGGCGCCACCACCCTCGAATCAAAACACAGCGCGCTAACCTCAGGGTCTATCTCCGGGCTTGTTCTCTTTTTTATCTTGAGATCTATGATTACATCTGACAATTTCATTTTTTCTTCTCTTTTAAAATATTGACTATAAGGCTATTTCCTGAGAGTTATCTCTACATTCCTAACCCCATCCAACGGCGTCCCCGGAGCCGGATTTTGAGCAACCACTTCGCCCATACCCACAACCGTCACTTTCACACCCTTTCGTTCCAAAAGATAGAGGGCATCCCGCAAACTCATCCCCTTGACGTCCGGGACAGATACTTCATCAAGGAGGTTGGAAGCCCATTTAGCCGGAGGTGCATTGTTGGCGGAGGAGCGGTGCTTTTTGCCCGACAAAATATGGATGATATCGTTGGAATAGTGCTCATTTCCGGCCAAAAGAGGGGGTTGAATAATTTCGGGCGATTTTTCGCGGATGATGGGGTCAGACCAGTCGTTTCCGGTGCTGTAGATCTTGTCGGCAATCTCCTTAAAGACAGGCGCCGCCCACGTTCCTCCGTAAAAGTTATCCCTTGTCTTGCGGGTATAGAGCACCACAATCATGGTGTAACGGGGGTGATCGGAGGGGAAGAAACCCACGAAAGAGGCTTGGTGCTTCCGGTAGCCATTGTCGATGTACTTTCCGTCAAAGGCAATCTGCGCCGTTCCGGTCTTGCCCGATATTTCGTAACGGGAATCGTTGATAGATTTTGCCGTTCCCTCCTGTACCACATAACGCAACGCCTTATGAACGCTGTCGATGGTGGACTTGGAGCAGATGGCGCCGCTGAGGGTCTGCGGGCGAAATGCTCTTTCTACGTTGCCGTATCGTTTATGTCCCTCAATAAAGTAGGGCTTCATCATCTTTCCGCCGTTGGCAATGGCGTTGTAGAAAGTGAGGGTGTGCATGGGGGTGAGCAACACCTCATATCCGATGGACATCATGGGGAGGGAGAGTCTTGACCACAATTGGTCGGTGGGGTAGCGCACCATCGATTGCCCTTCACCCAATATTTCGACGTTGAGGTTTTCGCGTAACTTCATGTTGTAGAGTTTGTCCACATACTCTTTCTCTTTCCCCGAAAAGTGTTTGACGGCCAACTGCGCAAAAGAGACATTGGAAGATTTTCCAAAGGCTTGAAGTACAGATATATTTCCATATCCGACGCTGGTGACATCTCTAAAGGTGTGTCCGGAGTAGCTCCACCGTCCGTTGCCGGCGTCCACCTTTGAACTCAGGGAGAGGTATCCCCCCTCTAACAGGGCAATCAGGGTGGCCAACTTAAAGGTCGAACCAGGTTCGGTGGCGGCGCCAATGGCGTAGTTATACGATTCGTCGAAACTTCCATCCTCATTCTTCTTCATATTGGCTATAGCCCGAATGGCTCCTGTAGTCACCTCCATCACCACAGCGGTAGCCCCCTCAAAGACGTCAGAGCGTGCCAATTGGTTGCGCAACGCCGTTTCTGCTGCCTCCTGAATGTCGATATCGAGGGTGGTTTGAATGTCATATCCATCTTGAGGTCTAATTAATGGAGTATTACTGAGTGGTATACGCTCTCCGCCAGGGAGGCGTTGCGTCATCTGTTTTCCCGGATAGCCCTTCAAATCGAAGTCGCAGGAGTACTCAATCCCTACACCCTGCTTTTGATTGTTGATGAAGCCGATTGTTCGGAAGGCGAGCCGTCCGTAGGGATAGTTCCGTTTGTTCCTTTGAACAGCAATGAAACCGCCAAGGTTGGGGCCATGACGGAAGAGGGGAAACTGTTTGATTTTCTCCAATTCAAGGTGGGTTACATCTCTATTCCCCAGTTGTTTATATCTTTTCCCGTTCTCTTTGGCATTTCGTATCTCCCGTTCATAAGCCGATGCCGACTTGTCTTTAAAGAGATTTGCCAGCGCCACTGATAACCCCGTCACCTCTTTTTGGAATGTGGTATCGGCGGGCGCCAGACAGTCGATCCGAATCTGGTAATAGGGCACCGATGTGGCCAAAAAGCGGCCGTCGTACGCTAAGATGTTGCCACGGTTTGCCTCAATCTCTTCGGGCGAATAGGCAATCTCTGTCGCTATCGTCCGATAGTCGGAGAAAAACTTGAGATATACAATCTGAGCAAGTACCACCACTCCGGCAAGGGCGAAAATGGTGTAAACGAGCAGGATTCGGGCAAGGACTTTGTTACTCATTTTTATAATCCTCCATGATGATGCGCTTTGGGGGAGTAGTAGGCGCGTGAACGGTTGAACCTAACGAAATTAAACGGCGGGATACCTCCTCCCGTTTGCTCAGAAACATCAACTCGGAGGTACAGGAGGTGTATTCGGCACGCAAACTCTTCAACTCCCGCTCAAGTCTGCGCCCCTCCACCAACGTCTTACTCACGGCGTTGTGGAGGCTGATATAGACAATCACCAGAGCAAAGAGAAAGAAGATGAAGTAGAGGTGGCGCTCCACCAATACCCTTAGTACCGGTCCGCCATCGAGAAAGCCCTCTTTGATTATTTTTCGTGTGCTCATAATGAAATAAGTCGTTTTTCTACTGCCCTCAGTTTGGCGCTGCGGGCACGGTTGTTTTGTGCAACCTCCTCTTGGGAAGGAGTGATCGCCTTTTTGGTCACGGCAATAAAGGGCGTCTGTTCGTTGCCGTAAAAATCTTTGGAAATGGTTCCATGGATATTTCCGCTGCGCATATAGTTTTTTACAAGGCGGTCTTCTAAAGAGTGATAGGTGATGACAACCAAACGCCCGCCGCTCTTTAGGAGCCGTAGCGACTGCTCCAGAAGCGCCTCAAGAGCCTCCATCTCCCGATTCACTTCAATCCTAAGCGCCTGATATAAAGTCGCCCAAAACTTGTGGGGTGTTTGACGCGGAACGATGGACGCCAAAGCAGCCTGAAGGTCGAGGGTGCTCCGAATCGGTTTTTGTGTACGTGCCTGTACGATGAGGGCTGCCGCCCGCCGACTCTGCGCCATCTCTCCATATTGGCGAAAGATACGTCCCAACTCCTCCTCCGAATAGCGATTCAACACCTCGGCTGCGGTGAGCGAAGCCTCGCGGTTCATCCTCATATCCAAATCAGCCTCAAATCGAAACGAGAAGCCCCTCGCGCCGCAATCGAACTGATGAGAGGAGACCCCCAGATCTGCAAGAATGCCATCCACAGAGGTGCAACCCAAATAGCGCAAACAGTTTTGCAGATACTTGAAGTTGTTGTGAATGAATACAAACCGACTGTCATGCGGTACATTGGCTGCGGCGTCTGCATCACAATCAAAGGCGTATAGGCGTCCCTCGGAGTTCAGTTGAGCCAATATAGCGCACGAATGTCCCCCGCCACCCAGAGTGACATCGACGTACGTTCCGCTTGGCTTCATGGCCAAGGCGGCAACGCTTTCGCGCAACATGACGGGATTATGGTATGGTGACATGATTAACCTAATCGTTTTTCCATCAATTTAATAAACTCTTCATCAGGTAGTTTGTCATTCACATGGTGCTCTTTTGCCCATACATCGATCTTGAAATAACTACCCACAAAGACAACATCTTTGCGTACTTCAATCTGCTCCAACAGATATTTGGGAATCTGAATACGTCCCATCTTCTCATCCGGCTCTACAACGGCGAGGCCCCTCATGTGGTGCTCCCAAATGATGTTGTCCTCGCGGTTATAGAAGTTGAGACCCGCCTTTAATGTTTCCGATTTTTTCTCCCACTCTTCAAAAGTGTAGATCTCTAAACAACAGCGATAGGGGTGTTTATTGACCACAAAGCGTTGCTTTCCCCCCTCGCCGGAGCCATCGGCTGCCGATTTGAGGTTTGACGGAAAGACTAAGCGGCTTTTGTCGTCCAACTTTGCGAAATATGTCCCTACAAATTGAATGTTCATACGAGCCGCAAATGTAGTAAAAATTTTACACTTTCACCCACTGAGATACACTTTTTTCCACAAATAATACACAATTTTCTCAATCTCTCTGGAAAACAAAGAGATAATTAGCGAAAAATATTTCTTTTTCGCTTTAGAAATGGATGAAATGGATGGATTATTGAATCGATTCTACGCCGCTTTGCTATAAAAGGGTGTAAAATCAGTCGTGATGAAGCAAACGATTACGAATTGAATTACTGCTCTTGCCCCGGAATTACTGCTCTTGTGCCTCGGAGTTATTGCTCTTGCCCCGGCAGTACAATTTTGCGGAGTTCAAAGCTTTGCCCTAAATATTTATGGCGGACTTCGGGGTTGTTGGCCAACTCTTCGGCAGTTCCGCTCTCCAAGATGCTCCCTTCGTAGAGGAGGTAGGCGCGGTCGGTGATGGCTAACGTTTCGTGCACGTTGTGGTCGGTGATGATGATGCCGATGTTTTTGGTCTTGAGTTTGGCGATTATATGCTGGATGTCTTCGACTGCAATGGGGTCAACGCCGGCAAAAGGCTCGTCCAACAGAATGAACTTGGGGTCGATGGCTAAGGCGCGTGCAATTTCGCAACGGCGGCGCTCGCCTCCGGAGAGTTGAATACCGTAGCTTTTGCGCACTTTCTGCAATCCGAACTCTTCGATCAACTGCTCCATGCGGTCTTTGCGCTGGTGTTTGGTGAGTTTGGATAATTCCATGACAGACATCAGATTGTCCTCTACGCTTAACCGTCTGAAAATGGAGGCTTCCTGTGCAAGATAGCCTAACCCCTTTTGCGCTCTGCGGTACATGGGATAGTGGGTAATCTCTTCGTCGTTCACAAAGATTCTTCCGGCATTGGGCTTGATGAGTCCGGTGATCATGTAAAAACTGGTGGTTTTCCCTGCGCCATTGGGTCCGAGGAGTCCCACGATTTCACCCTGATCAACATAGATGGAAACGCCTTTGACCACTGTGCGCGAACCATATCTTTTAACTAAATCTGTGCTGTATAAACGCATTATGAAAGATTTTATGCAAT
>Ga0123353_10004270_pt1 | contig 18358 bp, 18 predicted proteins | sample TergutLab28metaG_3_FD_92763 | JGI IMG/M metagenome (GOLD analysis project Ga0123353, IMG submission 92763) | Labiotermes labralis P3 segment gut microbial communities from Petit-Saut dam, French Guiana - Lab288 P3 | ecosystem: Host-associated > Arthropoda: Insects > Digestive system > Gut ... | reverse complement strand
TCGCGCGGCGCTGGTGACTGAGCGGGAGAACACGCCGCTGCTCATCTATAAGGCAAGCGCACTCAATACCAACAGGCCGCTGGAGGAGGATATATTCAACGCGATTTTATCGGAGGACGAGATCAGCGACCGGGCGAGCCCGGAGCTGTACAATATCCGCCGCCATATTCGGCAGGTGGGCGACCGGGTTCATGAGAAGCTGAACGCGTTCATCCGCAACGCCTCCACGTCGAAATACTTACAAGACGCGCTGATCACCGTGCGCAACGGGCGGTATGTGCTCCCGGTGAAGGCGGAGAGCCGCCAGTTCGTGCCGGGGCTGATCCACGACCAGTCGGCGAGCGGGGCGACGCTGTTCATCGAGCCGATGAGCGTGGTGGAGGCGGGGAACGACCTCAAGCAGTGGCAGAGCAAGGAGGCGCAGGAGATCGAGCGTATCCTCGCGGCATTCTCCGCAAGGGTCGGCCCGGACGCGGGGATATTGCAAAACAATCTCCGTTTGCTATCTGAGTTGGATATGCTCTTCGCGAAGGCGATCCTGGGGCGCGAAATGCGCGCGGTGGAGCCCAAGCTCAACACCGAGCGTCGGGTGCGGATCGTGGCCGGGCGGCACCCGCTGATCGATCCGGCTACCGTCGTCCCGACCAACCTGTGGATCGGCGAGGAGTTCCGAACGCTGGTCATCACCGGCCCCAACACCGGCGGCAAGACGGTGACGCTCAAGACGGTCGGCCTCCTCACGCTGATGGCGCAGGCGGGCTTGCAGGTGCCCGCGTCGCTGGGGACAGACCTCGCGATCTTCGACGAGGTGTTCGCCGACATCGGGGATGAGCAGAGTATCGAGCAGTCGCTGTCTACCTTCTCATCTCATATGAAGAATATCGTCTCGACGCTGGAATCGGTCACCCCCAACTCGCTCGCGCTGTTTGACGAGCTGGGCGCCGGGACTGACCCCACCGAGGGCGCGGCGCTGGCGGTGAGTATACTCGAGCACCTGCGAAAGCTAGGCGCGACGGCGCTGGCGACTACCCACTACAGCGAATTGAAAGCCTACGCGCTGGGGACGGTGGGCGTGGAGAACGCGTCGGTGGAGTTCGACGTGGAGACGCTTCGGCCTACATATAAGCTGTCGGTCGGGGTGCCGGGCAAGTCGAACGCGTTTGAGATTTCCCGAAAACTCGGGTTACCCGAGCAATTAATTAAAGACGCAGCGGAACGATTGAGCCACGATCAAGTCCGGTTTGAGGACGTGATCGCCAACGCCGAATACCACCGTCAAATTGCCGAAAAGGAGCGCGTTCTGGCCGAGCAGGCGCACGCCGAGACGCAAAAATTGCGCTCAGAGGCCGAGCGGCTGGAGCGGGAGATTCGCGAGCAGCGCGAGGGCATGATGAAGAAGGCGCGCGAAGAGGCGCGAAAACTCGTCCAATCCTCGCAGCGCGAGGCCGAGCAGATCATCACCACCCTCAAGCGCGCGCGCACGCAGGACGGCGCGGCCTTGCGCGAGCATGAACTGCACGAACTGCGCGGAAAAATGCAGGGGACGCTGAACGAGCTGGGCGAGGCGCTCGTCACCCCGGTCAGCCGCGTCTCCGAACCGCCCAAGGATTTGAGGCCGGGTGAAACGGTGGAGCTGACGCAGCTCAATACCAAGGGCACCGTGCTCTCCCCGCCCGACGCCAAGGGCGAGGCGATGATCCAGGCGGGCGTGATGAAGATGAAGGTGCACGTCTCGCAACTTCGCCGCTCGGAGGCGGACAAGCCCAAGCGCACCTCATCGAGCATCTCGCTTGCGCAGCGCCCGGTGAGCATGGAGGTGGATGTGCGGGGCATGTCGCTGGAGGAGGCGATCGGCGCGGTCGATCTGTTCATCGACGGGTGCGTGATGCAGTCGCTGAAATCGGCGCATGTGATCCACGGCAAGGGCACCGGGGTGCTTCGGAGTGGGATACAGGAGCACCTCAAGCGGCACCCCAGTGTCGCGGAGTATAGGCTGGGGAAGTACGGCGAGGGGGAAGACGGGGTTACGGTGGTTACGCTGAAATGATGACAGTCATCGCCGTAGGGCAAGGGCTCTGCCCTTGCCGATGATGACAGCGACGCAGAGCAAGGATTCTATTCCTAGCGATGGTGATCATGGTATGAAGTCAAACGGCAAGGGCAGAGCCCTTGCCCTACGGTAATGATGTTGAAATGATGAAAGGAGAAAAATGACAATAGGTAAAAAGGTATTTGAGTCATCACAAGAGTGGATATACCGAAACGCACGCCCCGTTGATTTAGCGAGATGGCAATATCATTTTGAGAATGGCACGGCCGAAAATGTGCTAAAAACCTTGAGTTATTATCAAAATGAAGATGGCGGGTTCGGCCATGCGCTTGAAGCAGATTCATGGAATCCACAGTCGTCACCGATACAAACATGGGCCGCGATGGAGATATTGCGCGAAATTGGTTTCGCCGACGATCAACATGATATGATCAAAGGTATTTTGCGCTATTTGGAGAACGGAAAAGATTTTGCATGCGAGGTATGGCAAAACAGCATACCCTCAAATAATGACTATCCTCATGCTTTCTGGTGGGATTGGAGTGAAAATGCAACTCATTACAATCCAACCGCTTACTTATGTGGATTTATCATTAAATATACAGACAAAGGAAGCGCACTGCACGACAAGGGCATTTCGATTGCAAAAAAAGCTGTTAGTCATTTTATGAATTCCAGTGAAATAAATGAAATTGGTGACGGTCACCTAAATCTATGCTATCTGCGATTAAGACAGTTTTGTGAAGAATTAAACGAAAGCAATATTTTCGATATGAGGCTCCTCAATGACAAATTATCAAATAACATTAAGCCATTCATGAACAATCTGCAATTGGATAATTTCTGTGATGGTGTAATCCTTGAAATTATCAAGGCATATCGTGATGAACTATGCCTAATTACCGATAATAAGAATGTGGTTGAGACAATATGCACTCATCTATATGAAAGTCAACGCGACGACGGTACGTGGGATATTCCATGGAATTGGAATGAATACCCAGATCAATGGAGCATAAGCAAAAATTGGTGGAAAGCATATGGCATCATTGTCAATCTATTATTCTTAAAACAGTTTGGACACTTACTACGATAATCAAACAAGCGCACGGCAATACTACAGATGATGAACAATCCCGGAGGTACCCATGAACAAAACCAGAATCCTGATCGTGGACGACGACCCCAACATCCTCCGCCTGATCCGGCTGTACCTCGACAAGGAGGGCTACGACGTGGCCGAGGCCGCGCGGGGGGATGAAGCGGTGCGCCTCTTCAAGAGCGCGCCGCCCAACCTCATGCTGCTCGACGTCATGCTGCCCGGCATGGACGGCTGGCAGGTGTGCCGCGAGGTGCGCAAGGTGTCCAACATCCCCATCATCATGCTTACCGCCAAGGACGAGACGTTCGACAAGGTGCTGGGGCTGGAGTTGGGCGCAGATGACTATATCGTCAAGCCCTTTGACCCCAAGGAGCTGGTTGCGCGAATCAAGGCGGTGCTTCGCCGCTATCAGACGGTGCAGGACGCGCCGGAGAAGGAGCTGGCCTTTCCGGGGCTGACGCTCAACCTCACCCAGTTCGTCGTCAGCTTCATGGGCCGCCCGGTCGAGATGCCGCCCAAGGAATTGGAGCTTTTATACTTCCTCGCCGGGCATCCGGGGGTGGTCTACACGAGGGAGCAACTGCTCGAGCAGGTGTGGGGGTACGATTTCTTCGGCGACTCGCGCACAGTGGACGTGCACGTCAAGCGCCTGCGCAACAAGCTCGTCGGGAGCGAGGAGCTGGGCTGGTCGATCAAGACGGTGTGGGGCATCGGCTACAAATTCGAGGTGAAGTGACGGCGTGCGCAATTCGCTGTTCTGGCGGCTGTTCTGGGCGTTTCTATCCGCGCTCACGGCGACGGTGCTTGTACTCTCGCTCATCATGGTGGCGATGGTTCGGACCGAGCGGCGCGCCGCGCTTGAAAACGAGGCGCTCGCTGAGGTGCGCGAACTGACACACCTGATCAAACAGGAGTACATGCTCTCGCTCTTTCAATCGGAAACCGAGGCGGTACAATCGAAGATCGACGAGATTGAGGGCCAATACAACGCGCAGATTTCCATCGTCTATCGAAACCGCATTCAAAAGAGTCCGGCGTTTACCGCGGAATTGAACGATCCGGCGGTGGTGGAGTACATCAACCGCGCGATGTCGGGCGAGGAGATCCGCGTGCAGGGGGTGTTTAGCGGCGCGCCGGGGATGATCACCTTCGGCGTCCCCTATACCGGCATCTCCGATCAGGTGATGGGCGTGCTGCTCCTGCACTTGGGCATGGATTCGCTCAGGGTAGATTACACCGATATCATCCGCTACGCGGCCATCGCCTGTATATTCTCAATGATATTGGGCGCGAGCCTCTCCTATCTGATCGCGAGCAAGCAATCAAAACCCCTTCGGGCGATCCAGCGCGCGGTGGCCGATTTCGCCGCCGGGGCGTTCGACCGGCGGGTGGAGACGAAGGGCGGCGGAGAGATGGTGGCGCTCGCCGACTCCTTCAATCAGATGGCGGAGGAGCTGTCTAATCTCGAGGAATCGCGCCGCACGTTCGTCGCGAACGTGTCCCACGAGCTGCGCTCCCCGATGACCAGCATCCAGGGTTATATCCACGGAATACTGGACGGCGCGATCGCCGAGGAGGAACGCGCGCAATGCCTGAATGTGGTCTTGAGCGAGACGCAAAGGCTCACCAAGCTGATCAACGAGCTGTTGGCGTTGAGCCGCTACGATTCGGGTAAGGAGGAACTGAACCTCTCGGGCTTCGACATCAACGCGCTGATCTTGCAAGTGATGTTCAAGTATGAACAGCGCATCGAGGCGAAGCGTATCGACGTGGAGATCGCCTTCCGTGAGCCGTCTTGCGCCGTCTTCGCCGATGCCGACCGGATCACGCAGGTGGTCGAAAACCTGATCGACAACGCGGTGAAATTTACAGGCGAGGACGGCCGCATCACCGTATGGAGCCATACCGTCGATCAGCTGTGCTACGTGACGATCAAAAATACCGGCCCCGGCATTGCGCCGGACGACAGCGCCTTCATATTCGACCGCTTCTACAAGGGCGACAAGGCGCACACCTCCGGCATGGGCACCGGATTGGGCCTATCGATCGCGAAAAAAATTCTGGAGCAGCATGGGCAGAGCATCCACGCGTCATCGGGCGGCGGAGAGACGAGTTTTGTGTTTACCCTTCGGCGGGGAGAGAGTTAAGGAGGACGTTGGGCTCTGCCCCAAACCCCGCCAAAGGGCCTGAGGCCCTTTGGACACTCCGCACCGTGCGCCCGTGGATGCGCCCGGTGTTCCGCTCACTTGCGGGTTCGCTCCAGCCTCGCTTTGGCTCGGCCTCCGAACTCTCCATGACCGCTCACGCGGAGTTGTTTTGGTTGTTTATCGAAAGCATCCCGCGTGAGCGAAGCGGGGATTCTCAAGGGGCTCAGTCCCTTGAGCGGGGTTTGGGGCAGAGCCCCAACGTCCCCCTCAAGAAAGGATGGAATACCATGAAGCATAGAGGATTCAAGCGATACATGGAGATCGTCATGATGATCACGCTGATCGTGGTGTGCGTGCTGTTCATCGTGCGCGACCCGGCGGCGCAGGCGGAAGTCACCGGCGATTCCGGCGGGTTGGGGTTGATCTATTCATCGGACAATCCGGTGCCTCAAATCGCCGCCGACGTGCGCCCGGCGGTCGTCAAAGTAATCGCCATGCGCAACCGCGCGCAGGAGGTGGGCTACGGATCGGGGGTGTACGTGGACGCGCGGGGGTATATCGTCACCAACAGCCATGTGGTGTTCGGCGCGAGCGCGGTGGATATACAGCTGTTGGACGGCACGCGCATCCCGGTCGCCGAGTTCTTTCAGGACGAAGACACCGACCTGGCTGTCTTGAAAATCGATCAGCCGCTGGACGCGACGCCGGTGCCGTTTGGCAATTCGGACGAGTTGATGATCGGCGAATTGGCCATCGCGATCGGGAATCCGGGCGCGGACGGCAGCACGTTCTTCGGCACCGTAACCGCCGGGATCATCAGCGGATTGGACCGGGAGTCCTTCAGCGGAACCAGCTTTAACCGCTCGGTCAAGGTGATTCAAACCGACGCCGCGATCAACTTCGGCAACAGCGGCGGCGCGCTCCTCAACCGCCGGGGCGAACTGATCGGCATCCCCACGCTCAAGATCGCGTCCACCTGGTATTCGTCCTATGAAAACCTCGGTTTCGCGATCCCGATCAACACTGTCAGGCCCATCCTAAACGACCTGATCGAGTTCGGCGTGGTGCGCCGCCCGAGGCTCGGGGTGGAAGTGGTCGCACAGGACGGCCCCGACCGCGGGATGCGCCGCTATCCGCCGGCGGGCATGAAAATCGAGTTGCTCCTGCCCGGAAGCCCCGCCGAGGAGGCCGGCGTCAAGCGGTTTGACATCATCACCCATGTGGACGGGGTGCGCATCCGCACGTTTATTGAGCTGAGCCGGGAGCTGGACCTGCGCGCGGCGGGCGATCAGGTGACGCTATCGATCAGCCGCTACTTTGACGATGAGACCGGCGATCCGCTCGCGAGCGCGGAGACGCTGGAGATCATCGTGACGCTGAGAATCATCGAAGATTAGCGCGAGGAGCGTGAACTATGAGCCGGTTGTGGGTACGAATCATCAAAAAGCACAAGATCGCCGTGCAGGAAGCGGCTCCCTGCGACTGGGCGGATCACAAGCGCGTTTTGGTCGAGCTTTGCAAGCAATTCGACGCGCCCGCTCCGATGTGGCTGAACAAGCACGAGCGGGAGTTTGACGAGTTTCGGCGGACTTCATTTTCGAAGGATCATTTTGTAGAGGACGTGCCGTTCGATTCGATGGAGATCGAGTATCTGGCCGACGATGGGAAGCGGCGAAAGAGCGATGATCCGAGGAATCAGTTTTAGCAACAAACGACGGGCGGCCCATATAGCCGCCCGTCACTGTATGTCAACCTCGTAGGGGACGATGCCCACATCGTCCCGTCCCGTTACGCAAAATGCTTACCCTAACTTAGAATCATCAAACCGCGTACATTTTTGCCCCGTCGCGCCCGGCTGAATCCGGAACACGCTTCCGGCATGCGGCTGTTCGGGATCAGTTTTCCCGCCGCCCCCGGCAGTGGTGATGTACAGCGTCTTCATATCCGGCCCGCCGAACGCGCAGCTGCTGACCAGCCTTGCGGGAACCTCGATCCGGCTGATTTCTTTGCCGTCCGGCGCGAAGTGCATCACGCACCAGCCGCCCCACAGCGCCACCCACAATTCGCCGTTGCTATCCACGGTCATGCCGTCGGGCACGCCCATGCCGTCGGGAATCCGAGCGACGGTGCGGCGATTGGTGAGCGCGCCGGTCGCCGCGTCATAATCGAATGCATCAACTGTACCAGTCGGGGAATCGATATAGTACATCGTGCGGTTATCGGGCGAGAAATCCAGGCCGTTTGATACCGATACGCCGGTCTCCATCGTATGAATACTTCCGTCTGTATCCAGCCGATACAGGCTCCCCAATTTCTTGAGGTTCTCATCGTGCGACATCGTCCCCGCGTAGAGGCGGCCGCTGTTGTCGCATTTCGCGTCGTTAAAGCGGTTGCCGGGCAGATGCGCCTCCGGCTGCGCGATGGCGGTGAGTCCTTCGGTCTCCTCGTCGAGGAAGAACAGGCCGTCCATCAGCGCGACCAGCAGCTTGCCCGGCGTGTTCGTGGTGACGACCGCGCCGCACGGGCGGCCCAGCGAATAGATTTTGTGCGCCCCCGTCTCCGGGTTCAGCCGATGCACTTCTCCCTCCGGGATGGCGACAAAATACAACAGCCCAGTGCGCGGGTCCCAGTGCGGCCCTTCGGAATTTTGCCGCCTGACGTCGGCGATCAATTCAACAGACATGGCGATCCCTCCCAACATTATGTTACAAAACGATTCGCCGCCCCGACGGGAAAATCCTGTTCCCGCTTGAACGGCGGCGGCTTCCGTGGTATGATAAAAGCGCAACGGAGGGAGAAGGCATGCGCCGAATGCGCCTATCGAAACTGCTCGCCCGCGAGGGTTATATGCGTAAACAGGCCGATGCGGTCATCGCCGCCGGACGGGTGCAAGTGGACGGACTTACCGTCCGCGACGGGGGCGCGATCGTCGACGCGGACGCCGCGCAAGTGACGCTTGACGGCGTGATTATTGGCGCGCCCGAGCACCTGCACATCATGATGTACAAGCCCGCCGGCGTCGTCACCGCCACCGAGGACGCGCGGCACCGGACGGTGGCCGATTTGTTGCCGGAGGCGCTTCGGCGGCGCGAGCTCGGCCCGGTCGGGCGATTGGATAAAGACGTCACCGGACTCGTGCTCCTCACCACCGACGGGCAGCTGGCGCACCGGTTGATCTCGCCCCGGTGGAAGCAGGCGAAGCGGTATCTGGCGGAGGTTTCGGGCGAGGTTGGAGAGAATGCGACCCTGGCATTCGCGCGGGGAATGGATTTGAGCGATTTTACCGCGAAGCCCGCATTGCTCACCGTGCTCGAAGCCGGCCCCGTCTCGCGATGCCGGGTTGAAATCTCTGAGGGGAAATTTCATCAAGTCAAGCGGATGTTCGCGGCGATCGGCCATCCGGTGATCTCGCTCCATCGCGAGGCCATCGCGGGTCTCTCGCTCGACACGGCGCTCGCGCCCGGCGAGGCGCGCACATTGACCGAAGGGGAAACCGCTACGCTCTATCAAGCAGTGAACTTGGCGTATCCGCCGGATTGACGGCGAAAGGAAAGGTGAGTATGCATGATCCGACAGGCCGCTTTCAACGGGAAGAAACCCATGCTCAAGGGCGCGCTCCACTGCCACACCACCCGTTCCGACGGGGAGGGATCGCCCGAGGATGTCATTCGCCTGCACGCCAAGCACGGGTACGCGTTCATGGCGCTCACCGATCACAACCGATACAATTATGAGAATTTCGCGCCGGATACGGACATGCTCATCGTGCCGGGCGCGGAGATCGGCTGGGGCATTTACGGCGGCGACCACCACTACTTTCACGCGGTCACCATCGGACCTACGCGGGAGGACGGCAACGGGTTCGCGCAGAATCATCTGTTTGAGAGCGGCAACGTGTCCGATCAATTTCAGTTTCAGCGGGTACTCAATGGCCTGCATCAAAACGAAAACATGACCATCTACTGCCACCCGGAGTGGAGCTGCACGCCCGCGCGGGATTTTGAGCGGCTGACCGGCAATTTCGCGATGGAAATCTGGAACACCGGCTGCGCGACGGAGAACGAAATGGACACCGACGCCGCGTACTGGGACGAGTTGCTCATGCAGGGCATCCGCATCTACGGCGTCGCCACCGACGACGGGCACGCGATGGCGCATCACTGCAAGGGCTGGGTGATGGTCAACGCCCATCGCAATTTAAACGCCATCCTTGGCGCGCTCAAGGCCGGGGCGTTCTACGCCTCCTGCGGCCCGGAAATACGCGATTTCTACGTGGACGGCGGGGTGGCGGTCGTGGAGTGTTCGCATTGCAGTCGGATCGAGTTCTTCTATGGACGCCATCCGACCCGCGTGATTCGGGCGAAGGGCTCGCCCTTAATGCGGGGCGAGTGGAAATTGCCGGAGTGGTTCCGGTATGTTCGCGCGGCAGTGGTGGATGAGGCGGGGCGCAAGGCTTGGACGAATCCGATCTTCTTCGATATATAGGAAAGGCCTGATCAAATGCCCGATCACTACTACACGGCGGAACCCGAATCGGCGAGCAGGCCGGTGGAGTGCGTCGTTCAAATCGCCGGACGGGAACTGAGATTTCTGACCGACGCAGGCGTTTTCTCGCGGGGGGAACTCGACCCCGGCTCGGTGCTATTAATCCGGTCGGTTGGCTCGTTGGCGGGCGAAGTGCTCGATCTAGGGTGCGGGTGGGGCGCGATCGGAATCGCGCTGGCGGTGATGAATCCCGCCGCGCGATTTACATTCTCGGACATCAATGCGCGCGCCGTCGAACTCGCCCGCGGGAATATCGCCCGCAACGGGATTGCGAACGCGCAAGCTATCCAGAGCGACGGGTTCACGGCACTTAGTGGCGCGTTTGACCACATCGTCTCCAATCCCCCAATCCGCATCGGGAAAGGGCCGCTGTACGCGCTGTTTGACGCGGCATTTGAACGGCTGAATCCCGGCGGATCACTGACCATTGTCATCCGCAAGCAGCAGGGCGCGCCGTCGGCGGTGAAGCATTTCGAGGGCCTGTTCGGGAACGCCGAAGTCATCGCCCGAAGCGGCGGCTACTGGATCATACAATCGCGAAAGAAGGTGGAATCGTGAATCAAAAGCGCATCGCCCGCGTGATCGAAAACATGAAGGGGCAGGGATTTGAACGCATCCTTGTTACCGCGCCGGCGTCGGTTTACTACTTGACCAGCGCGCGGGTGCAGCCGGGGGAGCGGATGCTGGCGCTACTCGTCACATCTGATGGGGATATAAAGCTGCTCGCAAACCGCATGTTTGCGCTACAGGGGCAGGGGTTGCCGCTGGTTGAATACGGCGATACCGACGACCCGGTGGCGCTGCTGAGCGAATCCCTCCCCGCCGGAATCGTCGGGATCGATAAGCAGTGGGCCAGCCTCTTTACGCTGCGATTGATGGCGCTTCGCCCCGACGTGAAGCCGGTGCTGGGTTCCGGCCCGGTCGATCTCGCGCGCATGATCAAGGACGCGGCGGAGCTGGACGCGCTGCGCACAAGTTCGCACGCCAACGACCGCGCGCTGCGGGAGACGTTGAGCGCGCTCGCCGCAGGGGTGACGGAGTTGGAAATTGGACGTGCTTACGCGAGCGCCGCACAGGCGCAGGGTGCGGTGGGCGTGGGCTTCTCCCCGCTGATCTGCTTCGGCGCGGGCGGCGCGGAGCCACATCATGAGTCGGACAGTACACCGCTCAAAAAAGGGGACGCAGTGATACTGGACGTGGGGCTGAACATCGCGGAGGGCCTGAGCGACATGACGCGCACGGTGTTCTTCGGAAAAGCATCCGAGAAGCAGCGGGCGGTCTACGAATTGGTGCGCGAGGCGAACGAGGCGGGGCGCGCGGCGGTCAAACCGGGCGTACCGCTTCGCGACATCGACCGCGCGGCGCGCGGGGTGATCGAGCGGGCCGGGTACGGCGAGTATTTCACCCACCGCACCGGGCACGGACTGGGGCTGGAAATCCACGAGCCGCCCGACGTGAGCGCGCGCGCGGAGGAAATCGCGCTGCCCGGAATGGTGTTCTCCATCGAGCCGGGCATCTACCTGCCGGGCGAGTTCGGGATGCGGATCGAAGATTTGGTCGCGGTCACCGAAACCGGCTGCGAGACGCTCAACGAGTTCCCCCGCGACTTACTGGAACTGTAAATACGAGGCGAGGAGAGATAAACATGCTCAACTTCAGTTTCTGCGCGCCCACCCACTTCGAATTCGGACGGGGCGTCGAAAACATGGCCGGCGAGATGATCGCCAAGCGGGGCGGAACGCGCGCGCTGGTGGTCTACGGCGGCGGCTCGGTAGTAAAATCCGGATTGCTCGAGCGGGTACTCGGGACGCTTCGAAAGGCGAACGTCGCCGTAGAAATACTCGGCGGCGTACAGCCCAACCCGCTCAGCGGATTGGTGTATGAGGGGATCGCCTTATGCCGCGAGCGGGGCGTCGATTTCCTGCTGGCGGTGGGCGGGGGGAGTGCGATCGACACCGCCAAGGCCATCGCACTGGGCGTTCCGTACGACGGCGATTTCTGGGATTTCCACATGCGCGGGGTGATACCTCAGGAGGCTTTGCCGGTCGGCGTGGTGCTCACGATCGCCGCAGCCGGGAGTGAGGGTTCTACCTCTTGCGTCATCACGCACGAGGACGGGATGTACAAGCGCGGCGTGGGTACCGAGCTCAACCGCCCTGCGTTTACGCTGATGAACCCGGAGTTGACCTTCACCGTCTCCGCCTACCAGACCGCCGCCGGCGCAACCGACATCATGGCGCACGTGCTGGAGCGCTACTTCACCAACGTAACCGACGTAGACCTGACCGACCGTCTGTGCGAGGCGGTGCTCTGCGCCGTCATCAAGGCCGCGCCGGTCGCCGTCGCAAAGCCGGACGATTACGACGCCCGCGCGCAGCTCCTATGGGCCGGCATGCTGGCCCACAACAACTCCTGCGGCGTGGGCCGCGAGGGAGACTTTTCCAGCCATCAGATCTCGCACGAGCTCTCCGCGCTCTACGGCGCGGCGCACGGCGCGACGCTGGCGGTGGTCTTCCCGGCCTGGATGCGCTATCAGCTGGATCACGACCCCGTAAGGTTCGCGCAAATCGCCGTGCGGGTCTGGGGCTGCGACATGGATTTCCAGCATCCCGAGCGCACCGCTCTTCATGGCATCGAACGCTTCGAGCAGTTCCTGCGCTCCATCGGCATGCCCATCACCTTCCATGAACTGGGCGCAAAGACCGAGGACATACCCGCGCTCGCCGCCAAAGTCAAACGCACCCCCGCCGGAACCATCGGCTTCTACCGCCCGCTCGACACCGCCGCAATCGAGGCGATCTATCGGATCGCGGATAGATAGGGAGGACGGGGGTACGGTGGGGCTCTGCCCCACACCCCGCCAGAGGGACTGCGCCCCTCTGGACTCCCCGCTTCACTCACGCGGGAAGCAATTGGGTAGGAGGTAGGTTGTGTGATATCGGAGAGGGTTCGGAATCGGTTTGTTGAGTATTTTGATAAGCGGGAATTGGAGAGCATCATCGCCCTATTGAATGGCGCATTGCTCACAGAGGATTTGGACGGTGAAGATCGAGGCTGGGCGTATTGGAATATTTCCGATTGCTTGGCGATTTTGAGAAGGGCGAATTCGGAACACGCGAATCACAAGCGATTTGAGCATCATGTAGTCATGACGGGCGAGAAATATCTGCATTGGCCGGTCTGCGACGGCACGCAGAAATTGACCCTGTACATCGGCGGGCATGGGCGCTACTGGGACGAGTTGTATCGGCATGCTTGCGAAAAGGCGCTCAAACTCGTGGAGAATCAGGTGATGCGCTTTGAATCGCACCGGGCCGCCGTCGCGGGCACGGCGATCCGGGAATATCCTTACGATCCGGAGATTTCGCACCTCGCCCTGCTAAATATGAAGGAGATGCTCGATGGGGAATTGGTTGCGAACTACAACTATGATTTCTGCGCAATCACCTATTTTACGCTGTTGATCGATTTTTACGCGAGAATCCAATCGGAAGCGGGCAAGCAGGCGTTGGACGATTCTTTCGCGGCGTTTTCGCGAATGGAGGAGCTATTGATAAGCAGCGATCCGAATGAGCTGGACGATTCCGATCATTCCCTCATCGGGTCGTGGCAATACCAAAACGGGAGGCGGTCGAAGTTCCGGCAGGCGCGCGTGGGGATCATCAACTACATTCACGCGCTGATCGATTCCGGCAACTACCAGATGGCGCTCGATTGTTTCGAGAGGACAAAGACGAATCTTGCGATGCAAAACGCTTACTTCAAGAATAAAATCGAGTTTGCCAAGACTCAAGTGAAAGCATAAAGGGATCATTCTCTGTGCACATACGAAAGGAGATCGCGCTCATGAAGAAAGTGACCATGTTCTACTTCCCCACCTGTCCCTACTGCGCCGCCGCGCTCAACTGGCTGGCTGAATTGAAGGCGGAAAACCCCGACTACGCCAAGGTCGAGGTCGAGATGATCGACGAGAAGAAGAACTCCGCCATCGCCGACAAATACGATTATTACTACGTGCCGACCTTCTTCATCGACGGGGTGAAAATCCATGAGGGCGCGGCAACCCGCGAGATCGTGGAGGGCGTTCTCCGCAAGGCGTTGGGCGAGGAAGGGGTTTCGCGCAGGGAAGCGGTTTCCTGATTTACCGGCGCGTATCGGGTGTAACGCAGCAAGGGCAGAGCCCTTGCCCTACGATGCATATGCGGGTGTGTAGATAAACCACCTGTGTCGTAGGGCGGGGGCTCTGCCCTCGCCGTCTCATCGATTTTACGCGCGGTTACATTAGGATCCGAAAGTGTAACCACTTTTTGAAACAAGTGTCACCTCGCTGCCTTAGCGCCCGATCAGCCTTGCCCATCCAGCACCCGTTTTGCGATCTCGGCGTTCTCGCGCAGCTGATCGGTGTACTTTTGAAACACGCCAATGCACGTTATGTCGTTGGGCTTGATGTTTGCATATGCCTCCGTATACACGCCCTCGATAATCTCCGGAATCTGCTCCCTCGGCTTTCCGGAGAATATCTGCCCTCCGGCGAAAATCTTAAACGCGACGCAGGGTTTGGGTACCGCTCGGATCGCCTCGTACATATAGGGCGGGTCCTCCGGGTAGAACACCAAATCCTTCGGCTTCCCGGTGATGAAGCCGCTCTTTTGGCCGCGCTGGGTGCGGCGGGCGTTATACAGGCACGCCATGTAAAAATCCACTCCCCAATCCTCCCGTTCAGAGCGCAGCAGCACCTCGGGGACGTGGGTACCCAGGCCCATCTTGACGCCGGTCGCCTTGATCATCTCAAGCCTTACGCGCAGCTCGTCGATCTTCTCCTCCTCGACCAATAGGTCAAAGCTGCCGCCCTGATGATAGATGGCGACCGGGTCGCACGCCATCATCTGATGTAAGTTGATCGGCAAGTCGATCGCCGGGTAGCTCTGGAACATGATGTGCATCTTGCCGCCCTCGTTGCGGTACTGGCGGATCACGCGCAGTATGAACGGGTCGGCGAGCGCCATGTAGGTGTTGACGCCGCATTCCTCCGCCTCAAAGAGGGTGCGCACCACCGTCTCGGCGGTGTAGAAGTTCATCATCTCGTCGGCGTCGTGCTCGTCCTTGATATAGGAGTGCCCGCCGAAGGGATTGTCGCCCAGGATCAGCCGGGTCACCTGCGTGCCGTAGAAATCGACGGTTTTCAGCATGGATAGCCCTCCTCATGAAAAATCGAGCGCGCCGAGCACGCCCCTTAAAACGCGATCCCAGTCGCAGTCGGAATTGTCGAAAACATAGCTCCGCAGCGGCAGTTGGCTCATGGCTTGGTATTCGATCCGTTTTCGCTCCTGCTGAAAGGCGATGTACGCGTCAGAGGCGAAATGAGGCTTCTCGCGCTGTTTCGCGATTCGCGTGAGGCTTTCACGCACATCAGTTTGCGAAAGATAGAAGAGGATCGGATTGAGCGCCGAAAACTGCTCCAGCAATGTCTTGAGATGACCGACGCTCTCCGCCCGCTCCGGGCGGTAGAGCCGCATCAAATCATGGAGCTGATGCTGGAAGAACGCGCCCTCGAAGATGGAGACGCGTCGCGCATCGCGCTCCTCAACGAACCTGCGCCACCGATCGGCGAAAATCTCGGCGAATTTCTCGAAAGATACCGCCGGTTCCGTGCCGATGCACAGCTCTCTCGATTGCAGTAAAGCAAACAGATCTCCTTCGAAATAGTTCCCTTCGGTATCCTTGTACTGCACCAGATAATCATCGCCGTGAACGATGGTGTGACTCTCGATCGCCTCGGCGCGCGAGGGGTTCTCCGCGGTCAGCCGCCGGTATTCTCCCTTTGTGAAGTAGGCGTGCCACCCCAAATCCACCGGATGATTGGAATCACCCTCCAGATACACGTCGGCGTCGATGCCCCGGTCCAGCAAATGCGCATGAAGCCGCTTCGCCATCGTCGTCTTTCCCGATCCGGGGATGCCTTCAAAGAGGATGAGCTGTGTGTCCCGCATCATGCGTATTCCTCTTGTTTATAACCATTTGATTGATTTTGAACGTAGTATAACACCGTCCCCGCCTGAATGCAAGGTATGATCAGTCGGCGGCGGAGCAGAACGGTTTTAACCGCGAAACACACGAAATACACGAAAAGGACGAAAGCCACGGATATTTACTATCGGTTTTCGTGTTTTTCGTGCCTTTCGCGGTTCGTTCACTCCTATAGGCTCGTTTCGCCGTTGGCTGCGAGCAAAGGCAGTTCACCCGCTATATCGGCAACGCAAATAGGCCACTCCCTTAAAAAATATCGCATTGCGCCTTGCGATAGAACATGGTATACTACACGGGAGAACACATACAGAAAGGATCATGAACCATGAAAAAGACACTCGTTTTGGTATTGACCCTCCTCATGCTGCTTCCCGTCGTCGCCCTCGCGGAGGATCTGGTCACTTACACTGATCCGGATCTCGGCTTTGAGATCAGCTTTCCCGAGGATTGGACGACCTCGATCGGCGACGAGGGCATGTTCATCGCCGTCGCGCCCGATTACTCGCTCAACTTCAACGTGATCTCCATCCCGGTGGGCGAATCGATTTCATCCGCCCAATTGATCGCCGAGCTCGAAGGGCTCAGCGAAGAGTTCGCCCAGAACTTCGAGGGATACGAGGCGGCGGCGGACGGCGAAATTATCACCATCGGGGAACTTGAGTTCGTGGCATTCAGCGGCTTTTACTCCTCACAAGGCAGCGATATGCAGATCCTCCAGCTCTACACCGGCATCTATGGCGTGGTGCACATCCTCACCTTCACCGGCAATACGTCGGTCGAGGGGTTTGACAGCGACGCGGTGGACGCGCTCGTGATCGAAATCATTGAATCGTTCGTCCCGGCCAAGGCGTAACTGGGAACCTCAACCGCGCGCTTCGGAGCAATCCGGGGCGCGTTTTTGTCGGCCTTTTTACACAGTCTGTAGCCTTTACAATTTGACAAACCACAACATGTTGTAGTATACTGTCCCCGGTCATCCCTACAGTTTTCATCTGCCGAGGTGCATATGCCAGAGAAATTCGTCATCGCCGTGGACGCGATGGGCGGGGACAACGCCCCCGGCGCGGTGTGCGAGGGCGCGATCGAGGCGGTCCGGGAATTTCCCGATATCCTCGTTCAATTATACGGAGCGGAGGGCGCGCTGCGCGAAAAGCTGGGCGGCGTTATTCCCGAGCGCATACAAATCATTCACGCGCCGGACGTGATCGGCATGCACGAAGCGCCGATGCTGGCCGTTCGGCACAAGACCGATTCCTCGCTGGTCAAGGCGGTACTCGCGGTCAAGGGCGGGGAGGCGCAAGCCGTCGTATCCGCCGGATCGACCGGCGCGCTCTTGGCATGCGGCATGATCCGTGCCGGCCGCATCCGGGGCGTCGAGCGCCCGGCGCTCCTCACCGTCCTGCCCGGCCGGAAGAAGCCGTTCGTATTGATCGACAGCGGCGCGAACGTGGACAGCCAGCCCAAATACCTTCTAAACTTCGGCCTGATGGGCGCGATCTACGCGCGGCAGGTGCTCAAAATCGAGAACCCCACGGTGGGCTTGCTCAACATCGGCTCGGAGGAGGAGAAGGGCAACCAGCTCACCCGCCAGGCGTACGCGCTGATGCGCGAACAGTCGGTGTACGACTTCATCGGAAACGTCGAGGCGCGCGAAGTGCCAAACGGCGGGGCGGACGTGGTGGTGGCCGACGGCTTTGACGGAAACGTACTGCTCAAGTACACCGAGGGGCTGGCCGGCGCGCTGATGGGCATGCTCAAGGATCAGATGAGCGCGGGGCTTCGCAACAAACTGGGCGCGCTGCTCTTGATGCCGGCGCTTCGCAATTTCAAGCGCAGCACCGATTACGAGGAATACGGCGGCGCGCCGCTGTTGGGCGTGGAGGGCGCGCTGATCAAGGCGCACGGTTCCTCCGGCGCGCGGGCGTTCAAAAACGCGATCCGCCAGGCGCGCGCGATGGCCGAGGGCAATGTGGTGGGAATCATCCGAAGCGGGGTTGAACGACTCACATCGGATGCGTCGAAGGAGGGAGGAACAGCATGATTTTTGACAAAGTGGTCACACTCATCGAGAGTCAATTGCCGGTGGATGCCGGGAAGGTCACGATGGACTCGCGGCTCTTTGAGGATTTAGGCGCCGACTCCGCAAACGTGATGATGCTGGTGATGGACTTGGAGCAGGAGTTTGACATCACGGTGGAGGACGAGATGTTCGCCAATATCCACACGGTGGGCGACATCGTCCGGTATCTGGAGGAGAACCTGCCGAAATAGCGGTTTTACTGCCGGTTTACAGAGGGCGGGCGGGAGTGCGCCCTTTTTTGTGCGAAGAGAGGCGTTTTTCTAGGGAATGGATTCATCCGTTCCGCTGCCTCGCCCAACCTCGTAGAGGACGATGCCTACATCGTCCCGTCCTGTTGCACGAAATACAAACATCGTGATTGCCTCTGTTTTTCGATGGGTTGTGTGTAGATGCGGCAAGGGCAGAGC
>Ga0123353_10004269_pt1 | contig 18358 bp, 15 predicted proteins | sample TergutLab28metaG_3_FD_92763 | JGI IMG/M metagenome (GOLD analysis project Ga0123353, IMG submission 92763) | Labiotermes labralis P3 segment gut microbial communities from Petit-Saut dam, French Guiana - Lab288 P3 | ecosystem: Host-associated > Arthropoda: Insects > Digestive system > Gut ... | reverse complement strand
GTACCACTCGATTGTTTGCTTTAACCCGTCTTCGAACTTTGTTTCGGGAAGCCAGCCAAGTTCATTGTTGATTTTTGTCGGGTCAATGCCGTAACGCATGTCGTGACCGGCGCGGTCAGTGACGTAGTTTATAAGCGTTTCGGGCTTGCCCAATTGTCGAAGTATTTCTTTTACGACATCAATATTTGCTCTTTCGTTATGTCCGCCGATATTATAGATTTCACCCGGCGTACCGCCTCTGACAATAAGGTTTACTGCACGGCAATGGTCAATTACAAATAACCAGTCACGAACATTCTCACCTTTACCATACACCGGCAAAGGCTTATCCTGCATGGCATTTATCAACATTAAGGGTATCAGTTTTTCCGGAAAATGGTATGGTCCGTAGCAGTTGCTGCATCTTGATATTGTGATCGGCATTTTATATGTGCGTATATACGCAAGACAGAGCAGGTCTGCGCCCGCTTTTGAAGCGGAGTAAGGACTTGAAGTGTGTATCGGCGTTTCTTCGGTAAAGAGCAAATCCGGTCTGTCAAGCGGAAGGTCGCCGTAAACCTCATCGGTCGATACCTGATGATATCTTTTAACACCATACTCACGAGAAGCATCCAGCAGCACCTGTGTGCCGAGGATGTTTGTTTTCAAGAAGATTCCGGGATCCGTAATGCTCCTGTCAACATGACTTTCAGCGGCAAAGTTTATTACAATATCAGGACGGTGTTTTTCAAATATCGCTCTGATTGCATTTGAATCTGCTATATCCGCTTTTTCAAAGCAGAAGCTTTTATTGTCCATTACCGGTGCAAGAGTTTCCATATTTCCGGCATATGTGAGTTTGTCTACGCAGATAACTTCATCATCAGGATATAATTTTAATGTGTCGTGTATAAAATTCCCGCCGATAAATCCTGCGCCACCGGTTACAAGTAGTTTCATTTTTATTCTCCAATCGTATTAATTCTCAAATTTGATAAGGGTAGCTGCTCCAGATGTAGTTATTTTTTCTCCGGAATAAATGCTCTATAGATCTTTTGGATTTTCTTGCCTGTTTTCCACGTATTTGTTTTATAAATATTCGATATTTCTCTTTCAAGCCGGTTTATCTCCTGCTTAAGAGCATTAACTTGTTTGACTAAATCCTGATCTTGATTAGATATCCCGAACTCATTTAATGTGTTAACTGCCAGCGTGAAACGCTCTGCGTCATTTGGTATAAAAGCATCTTTCCTTTTCCCCAGTGAAACAAAAAACTCGTCTTCTACCGTTTCGAAGCTCTTAATAATTTGCAAATCCAACAGTCCTAAACAATTCAAATCATATATCATCAGTTCAAAAGAGCTCTTTGTAAATACCCAATTATGCACATCTATGTACTCATCTTGTTTTAATGACTTCTTGTACTTCTTGATAGCCTCTTCAAGATTATGGTAAGGGTTTATATCAACAGGGATATCCCGATATGACCATGAAATTTTACCGTTAAATGCACAAGCGTTACTTACATATTCATATAATGTTCCGGGTGTATGAACTGTGTATGGCTTCAGATGGCTGTCAATCACTTTCGATATGCTTGTTGTTGGTCTTAAATAATCATAGCAGAATCTCTTATCGGGTACTGCTAATGATAAGATTCCATTTTTATTGAGAATATTCGAACAATCACATAAAAATCCGATTAAATCACATGTATGTTCTATTACATGGGAAGCAATAATATAATCATAGTAATTCTTTTTACCGGTAAGCTCCGTATAAAGTTGACCGTTCCAAATGTAATCAACTTCTTCAATATTATCAACATCATGACCAAGCACCAAGTACTTTTTTTTCAGACTCTCTTTGTCCGCATGATCAATCGTCTCTACATTATAACCTTCCCGTTTCGGCACAATAGGTCTGATACTCGGTCCAATCTCCAATCCCTTGCCATCGAGATTACACATAAAAACGATTTTTTCTCTTCTGTTCATTTATAGTGCGCTGTACTCCTTTAAACGATTTTTCTTTTCTGCCTATTTATAGAGCGTTATACTCCTTTAAAAGCAGTGCTTTTTTATCTCTGTCCGAAACTATCGGATTATTTATACCCCAATTAATACCTAACTCAGGGTCGGACCATAAGATCGAATACTCATGCTCCTGACTGTAATAGTTATCAGCCTTATACTGCACCTCGGCATCATCGGTCAGCGTAATAAAAGCATGACCGAAACCATGAGGAATAAATAACTGTTTTTTATTCTCTTCCGACAATTCAACACCAACCCACTGCTTATATGTTTTACTGTCAGGACGCAGGTCAACAGCAAAATCCATAATTATCCCTTTTGTACAACGAAGAAGCTTTGCTTGCGCCATCGGAGGTTTTTGAAAATGGATACCGCGCAGGGTACCCTTTTGAGCAGAAAATGATTGGTTGTCTTGTACAAAGTCACAATCAATCTGCGGTGTCTTTTTCTTGCTGTAAGTCTCCATAAACCAGCCGCGAGCATCCCCAAACACCTGCGGCTCAACAATATACACACCCTCAAGCTTTGTCTCCGTTATCTTCATAATAAAATGCCTCTCACTCTTTTTTGATTATCGGTTAAAAGATACACCGTCATTGTGAGGATATTTCATCCTCCGCAGAGGTGAAAAAGCCGCTCATTAAACTAACTACTATCATATGACCTATGCGGCGTGGCAATCCAGATTGCACAGGACTATATTAGGGGACTGGATTGCTTCGTGCGCTCGCAATGACGAAGGATATTCTGAGTAACAATCACCGTACACTTTCGACTTTCAATTTTCAACTTTCAACTTTCTATTATTCACTTTATCCTTCCACTAATAACCTTCTTCAAATACTCACCATAAGGTGATTTGCCATATCCCTCTGCTAACTCACCCAGCCGTTCTAAGTCTATAAAGCCCATTCTGTATGCGACTTCTTCAACCGCGGAGATTTTTATGCTTTGGCGTTTTTCCACCGCCATTATAAAGTTTGAGGCATCCATCAGGCTGTCTATTGTCCCCGTGTCGAGCCAGGCAAACCCGCGACCGAGAGTCGTAACTTCAAGCGTGCCGTTTGCGAGGTAGATTTTATTCAAATCTGTTATTTCCAGCTCTCCGCGTGCGCTTGGTTTCTGGCTTTTTGCATATTCGACACATTTGTTGTCGTAAAAATAAAGTCCTGTGACGGCATAGTGGGATTTCGGTTCTTTTGGTTTCTCTTCAAGACTGACAGCATGCCCGTTCTTGTCAAACTCCACAACACCGAACCTCTCCGGGTCATCGACATAGTATCCGAATACCGTTGCTCCTGTCGTTTTTGCCGCCGCCTTTTGCAACATACTAGAAAAACCGTTTCCGTAAAATATGTTGTCCCCAAGAATCATTGCGCAAGTATCATCACCTATGAACTCCTCACCAAGTATAAATGCTTGCGCAAGCCCGTCAGGTGACGGCTGAACTTTATATGACAGGCTAAGCCCGAGATTACCCCCATCGCCCAACAACCGCTCAAAGTTCGGCAAATCCTCAGGCGTTGATATTATAAGAATCTCCCTGATCCCTGCCAGCATAAGCGTAGAAAGGGGATAAAATACCATCGGCTTGTCATAAATCGATAAAAGCTGCTTACTGGTGACCCGTGTGAGCGGATAAAGCCTTGTGCCTGCCCCACCTGCGAGAATTATTCCTTTCATGTTAACATACCTCTTTTTGATTTATAGTCTCCAACCCTATTTTCGTTCTCTTTGTAGGGTCTGGCATCCTTGACAGACCGTCTATTACAGGTTTTGCTAATTTGCGGCGTGCGGCGCGTCCGGGAAGCCGCGCCCTACATTTTTACCGCCAACCCGTCCCGTAATCCCTTACAAAACGCTTTCAGCCTTTGTATTCTATCAGGTTCAAAGACAAATTTCACGCAAAATGCAAAAAATAAACGGAGCCATCGTTTATACGGTTGCGGATAGTAGGCTGAGCCATACTTTCTTAGCATGTAAACAAGGTTTCTCGTTTGATAGTATACACGAAGCGGAGTATAGTTGTGATAGACTACTTTTTTCCATAGAAATCTTCGTGTTATTGTTTTTAGCCCATGCTCATGGCACAGCTCCACGGTGTTTACCCGGACAAGCCTGTACTCCTTCTGTAACAGCCTTAAGCAAATCTCACGATCAACCTCATCTATAAAAAACCAATCATTAAAGCCGCCTACAGCAAGCACCGACTTAACATTTGTCAGACTCCCCGACGTTATGCAAAAACAAACGTCTTCTATTTCAGGAAACGGTTTACCGGCTGATACATCGCGAAATGCTCCTGCGTCGATTTCACCTCTGTCAACTATAAGAGGTGCTATCATGGCTATGTCCGAAATCTGTCTGCCCGATAAAACTGCAAGCAGACCTTCCACATAACCATCACCGCAAACTCCATCCTGGTCGAGCGTTAGTATCCATTCATACCCGCTTTCATCCGCAAACTCCATCAGTTGATTCAACGCTCTTGCAATCCCAAGGTTCGTATCGTTTTTTATCCAAACATACCTGTCGCTCGACAGAGCACTTTGTACCTCCCCGATATTTGCAGATGCATTGTCAACAAGAACCAATTGATCAACCTGTGGCACAATTGCGTCAACAACCTTAATCAATCGCTCCAAATCCGGATTATATAAAACAATTCCTGCACAAACTTTCAATTTTCAACTTTTCACTTTCAATTTAAAAACAATTACTGAACAAACTTTCAACTTTCAACTTTCAACTTATAAACAATATCATCATCTGTGCAGATCTTCTCGCAAAACCATGCATATATATTTTATACTTCTTAACTGTCTTTATTTTCTTTCTTTTTGATAGATTTCGTAAAGATGCATACGCTCCTATCAATTCCGTGTTTTCTGCTGTTAGTTTGTCTCCATATATTTTTAGAAAAGCCTCGGACTGCATGTATGAATCGTCTATCATTGATGACATTTTCTTTAAATGTGTCAGAACATAGTAAATATATCTTGGTGACAGCACACGTTTTGCGCCGCTTTCGTTGCTTTTGTGTTGACGGTATAAGACTGTGGGATAATGTATCGCGCCGATTTTTCCGAACGCCGCAGCTGTCAGATACAACCACCAATCGTGCATAACAAAATATTCAGGCACAGCTTGAATCAAATCTGACAAGGCGCGGTTATACATCGCTGTGCAGCCTGCGACATTATTCATTGCAACAGCGAAGTTCAGCGAGTTTTTGTCAAAGTTTTTGTTTGACATTTTTTCGTATGAGTAAGCTATGACCTCCAGATTGTCTCTTACAACAGTCAGGTTTGTATATAATAATATAGGCGTGGATACGCCATGCTCTTTTTCCATATCCTTTATCTTGGCGAGGCTTTTATTGATCTTGTCAGGCAGCCATATATCATCCTGGTCGCAGAGCATAACGTAATCGTCTTTGTGGTCTATCATCATCTTTATGAAGTTGTGTTTTGATCCGCCGGCGTTTTCTTCATTTTGTGTCGAAATGATTTTTCCGGGATACTTTTGAACATACCCGGATATGATTTTGTAAGTGTTGTCTGTAGATTTATCGTCATGGATATAAAGTATAAAGTCTTGGTATGTTTGCGATAAAAGCGATTCTAACAGCTCGGCGATATATTTTTCGCCATTATAAGTGGCAAGTAATATTGAAATCATTATCAAACTTCCTAACCGTAATAGAGCGGTTATTTCCATAACGCGGTTGTACCGTCTTCTATTCCTTCCGTACTTGCTCCCTGGAACAGGACTTTTACTGTTTGCAAAATCAACTTTATGTCCTCCAGTATTGAGAATGTTTCTATGTACATTATATCGAGAAAGAGTTTTTCCTCCGGGGATGTATTGTAGCGTCCGTATATTTGCGCAAATCCGGTTATGCCTGCTTTCACTTTTGTCCGAAACGCAAAGTTCGGGTATATTTCTTCGTATTGCTCGGCTATTTCCGGTCTTTCGGGGCGGGGGCCCACAAATGACATTGAGCCTTTCAGGACATTAAACAGTTGCGGGAGTTCGTCTATTCTTGTTCTGCGTATAACTCGTCCTATGGGTGTGACCCTGTCGTCGTCATTTGCTGCAAGACGCGCCACTCCGTCATGCTCCGCATCCGGGCGCATACTGCGGAATTTGTATAATGTAAAATGTTTGCCGCCCTTTGTAACCCTGACCTGTTTATAGATTGCAGGGTGTTTGTCGTATAATCTTATTGCGAGTGCAACACCTATCATTAGAATGCTCGATAAAATTATCCCTATAAGAGAAATCAGGATGTCCATACCTCTTTTAATCAACTGCGTTCCGACATCCGGCTCCGGTGTTTTTAATGAGAAAACAGGTGTATTTTGAAGCCATAAGGTACCTGCTGTATTTATCAGAATCGAAGAAAATGTTGGTAGTATATAAGTATGTTTATTGTGCATATAACAATATTCAAATAACCAGTCCTGCTTTTTTTCGTCGATGTTTAAAAAGAATATGGACTCTGCTTTGTCGATTATATCAAGTAATTTCCCGGTGGATTCGTCTTGCGACACCACATGGTTTACAATGAACCTGTTGCGATGCATCATAATAATACTGCAATATTCATCAAGTTTTTCTTTACTTCCGTAAATAATGGCTGACTTATGTGCGGGGTTTTGGTGGTAGTACAGTCTATTTAGAAGAATTGACATTGGAACTACTATAATTACCTGTGTTGCAAATATCAGCGAAATGCCGAGAACCGGAATCAATGCCAACGCAAACAGACTTAAAATGAAGTATTGAAAGACGTTTGCGACAACAAGACATAAAATCCAGGAAATAACAATTTCCTGAAGGTTTACATTTCCGAAATTAAACCCATTGTATATTCTGCTCACCAGATACAAAATTGCAGTATACATAAGTAATAAAATGATGTATCCCCAAAAGTAGAAAATTGTCTGCGGATACAAGTACGCCCGACCAATAGCAAACACGGCAATAATAGCAAAAAACATCATCGCTTTTGCCAAAAATAATATCAAATTATTAGTTCTCTTTGACATAAAACGCTACTCCGCCACATATCGGTCATTTCTAGTTTGCTATTTGTCATTTATCATTTGTTTTTGACCTACATTTCCAATTTCATTATATCCCTATTCTTCACAAAATAATCTATTCCCGATATTAATGTTGTAACACCTATCAGAATCCAGCATAAGACTAAAAACCATTGGTCAAGGGGAAAATGAATCCCGATATAGGGGGCTATTATTTCTATATCTTCTACAATGAACATTGCTATAAGGCAAGCAATTGTGACAACTGTCTTTACTTTTCCGGACATAGTGGCTGCAATTACACGCCCTTTGACAGCAGCAACAAGGCGTATGCCAGTCACCATAAACTCTCTTATGATAACAATAAGCACAAGCCATGCAGGCATCATCCCGATTTCAACGAACCAAAGCATCGCCGCAAATGTCAGAATCTTGTCGGCAAGCGGGTCCATAAATTTCCCGAAATCTGTAATCTGATTGCGTTTTCTGGCTACTAACCCGTCTGCTAAATCTGTGATAGCCGCAATGATAAATACACCTAAAGCAATATACCTGCTGTACGGAAAACCAAGGTATAAAAGCAGTAGAAAAATCGGTATCAATAATACCCTAACCATTGTAAGCTTATTCGCTGTATTAATAACAAGAACCCCTCTCATCCACCGTCATTGCGAGTATTTTTAACCTTCTTCAGAGGTTAAAAGGTATTTTTGGGCACTTACGGAACCCAAAGACCGTCCGAAGAAGGTGCGGCAATCCATTCACCTATCAGTTCCCTGTCCTTTACTCCCGTGATTTTGACCTTCCAAAAACCCAACTGTAAATCCTCTGCATCCCTCACATATATATACCCGTCTATATCCGGTGATTCCGCGTAGCTCCGTGCAAGACTGTAGCCTTGTATATATGAAGCTTCAAAACTTTCCGGGATTACCTCTACTATTGATCCGACTCTGCTTTCGTTCCATTTTTGCACTATCTCAGATTGCAATTGCATAATTTTGCCTGCGCGTTTCTCTGCAATCTCTATAGGCGGTCTTTCCATTAATGCAGCGGGTGTGCCTTCCTCCGGTGAGTATGCAAATACTCCGGCGCGTTCGATTTTAGCCCTTTTCAGAAAGTCGTAAAGCTCGTTAAACTCTTTTTCACCTTCTCCCGGAAGTCCGGTTATTAAGCTTGTTCTGAGAGTTACACCGTCAATCCGCTCTCTCAGTTTTGTAAATAGTTTCTTTATCTCTTTGCTTGTTCCCCTGCGATTCATTTTATTCAAAATACCGTTGTTTATGTGTTGAATCGGAATATCCAGGTACTTTACTATTTTATCACTTTTTGCGATAACGTCAATAAGTTCATCATCAAAATCGTCAGGGTAAAGATAATGTAGACGGATCCATTTAAGCTTTTTGATTTTATTAAGCTCAACAAGCAATTTTGCCAGCCTGCGCTCACCATAAATGTCGAGTCCGTATCTTGTTACATCCTGGGCTACAATAATCAGTTCGCAAACGCCCATACCTATCAGATGTCTTGCTTCCTTAACTATGTTTTCAAGCGGGCGACTGCGGTAACGCCCGCGAATGTCCGGTATGCAACAGTAAGCGCACCGGTTGTCACAACCCTCTGCGATTTTAAGATACGCCCAAAGTGGTGAGGTAGAGATGATACGTCCTGCTTCGCTGACCGGTGCGTTGATATCGCCGAAGTGGTTAATTGGATATCGAAACATGTTACCGGTATACTCAAAATTCGTCATTGCAGCCTCCGAGCCGCAATCCCGTGACACAGTGGGACGGTTCTCTTGTGTCCCGATGTCTTGAGCCAACATCCCAACAACCTCTGCAATATCGTCAAAACTGCCGGTGCCTACTACAGCATCAACCTCCGGCAGTCTATCTAAAATATTCTTCCTATATCGCTCAGGGTAGCATCCGGCGACGATGATTTTTCCAATGCGTTTCTCGTTTTTTGCGGCAACAAGCTCGCCAATCGTCTCCAACGCCTCTGCTTTTGCGCTGTCAATAAAACCGCAGGTGTTCAGCAATACAATGTCAACACCATCTGTTTCTCCTGTGATTTGATGACCGGCTTTTTGCAGCAGAAACATCATTTGCTCGCTGTTTACTCTATTTTTTGAACAGCCAAGAGATATTACGCCAATTTTCATTACTGTCCTTCCTGACTTTCCAGGTAGTTCGTAACCGCAGCTCTTGCTTCATCGTAGCTGTAACCGCGCCTGACAAGTGCATCGGACGCACGCCGTAAGTCGTCCATATCATCACTGCCGCGAAGCTTTTTTGCCAAAAATTCTAACGCTGCATCGCTTTGTTCTGTCTCGCTGATCTCCGCCAGTTTTTCTTCCCAATAATCTCTCGGAATACCCCGTTTAAAAAACTCGTTTTTAATTCGTGCAGCACCATACCCTTTTGCAGTATAGTGTCTGGCAATCAGAGTTGCATAGTCAGAATCATTAATATACCCGAGCTCTACAAGCCATCTGACTGTTTCGGCTGCGTTTTCCTCAGTCTCACCCTTACTGACCAAACGTTTGTGCATTTCCTGCTTGGAGAAATTACGGTTACCAAGAATACGCAAAGCCCGCTTTTTCGTGTTTTCTAAATTATCCATAAACTCATTAAGGGCAGCCGGGGGTATTTCTAACCCTTTCCTTCCGCAACTTAACTAGCCTTCAAAGTCTTCGGCGTCTATATCAATTGCCCTGCCGGCAGCAACAGCAGCAGCCTTTTCTTGCGGAGTCATCAGCTTCATAGCATCTCTTCTGATATTTGCTTCCAGCTCGTCAGAAGCATCAGGGTTTTCTTTCAGATAATCCTTTACGTTGTCTCTGCCTTGAAATCGCAGTTCGTTAAATGTGTACCATGCACCGCTTTTCTCTATCAGGTCGAGTTTTACTCCCAAATCTACAAGCTCGCCGTATTTTGAGATACCCTCACCGAACATTATATCAAATTCACCTTCACGAAATGGTGGAGCGACTTTATTTTTGACGACCTTTGCACGTGTTCTGTTCCCAATATGTTCTGCTCCCGATTTCAGAAACTCAGAGCGTCTGACATCTATTCTGACACTGGAGAAGTATTTCAAAGCACGTCCGCCGGGGGTCGTTTCGGGATTACCATAGGTAACGCCGATTTTTTCACGGAGTTGGTTTATGAAAATAACAACGCAGTTGGTTTTAGAAATTGAACCTGCAAGCTTACGCAGAGCTTGTGACATCAGCCTTGCCACAACTCCCACACTTGCGTCCCCTATATCACCTTCAACTTCGCTTCTCGGCACAAGCGCTGCCACTGAGTCAACAACGACTACATCAACAGCACCCGAGCGTACAAGGACCTCACAGATTGCAAGAGCGTCATCACCCATATCGGGCTGAGATATAAGAAGACTGTCTATATCAACTCCAAGTGCTCTGGCATATGCGGGTTCAAGTGCATGCTCTGCGTCAATAAACGCCGCTTCACCGCCTGCTTTTTGTGCTTCGGCGATTATGTGCAGTGCCAAAGTCGTTTTACCTGATGATTCAGGACCGTAGATTTCTATGATTCTTCCCCTCGGTACTCCTCCGATTCCGAGGGCAAGATCCAAGGAAATGGAACCTGTAGATATAGAATCAACGTTGACAGCTTGCCTGTCTCCCATTCTCATAATTGAGCCTTTACCATGATGCTTCTCTATCTCCGACAACGCGGTTTCAAGTGCTTTTTTCTTGTCTCCCGCTGGAACCGCAGGAATATACTTCTTTTTCTCAGCCATAGTTATTTATCCTCCAATTTTTATTAATTGAAAATTATAAGGTTTTTATAATATAAGAGTGATATGTTTCCTCTTTCGTTCATTTCGTATTTTAATTTTCCACTTTCCATTTTCCATTTTCCATTTTCCATTTTCTAAATCATTCCAACCATAACCCTCTCTATACCAAGTGTGTCCTTATAGGTTTTTACATCCGTAAAGGTGTTTTGTTTCATCAGATACCTTATCGCAGGGGCTTGGTTAACACCGCATTCCAGTGCGAGATGACCGCCTTTTTTTAATAGCTTGCTCCAGTTATTTATTATTGCGCGGAAGTAATCCAGCCCGTCTTCGCCTCCGTCAAGCGCCGCTCTCGGCTCATAATCCTTGACTGATGTATCCAGTGTATCAATATCTGCGGTAGGGATATATGGCGGGTTGCTTACGATTACATCAAACTCCCCGAGTATTGCAGGCGGCTTTTGTAAAATATCCGCGTCCATGGCTGTTATCTGGCGGCTCAGGTTTGTTTTTATCATATTTTGCCTGCACACTGCCAATGCCTGTTCTGATGAGTCTATCATAACTATACGGCAGCTTGAAACGTTTGCAGCAACAGCCAACCCTACGCAACCGCTTCCTGTACACAGATCCAGCATTCTCGTTTGCCAGACTTTACGCTTTAGCAAGTTAATTGCCTCTTGCGCCAACAACTCCGTATCTACTCTTGGTATCAGAACATGCTCATTTATCAGAAGTGAAAGACTGTAAAACTCCCATTCACCCAGAACGTATGCAAGCGGCTCACCCTTTAGCCTTCTTTCCAGGCTTTCTTCTATTTTTTTCTTTATTTCAGGGTCAGTTGCAAATATATTGCCCATAGCCAGCAGTGCGTCACGTGACTTCCCGGCACAGTGTGCTACAATGAGCCTCGCTTCGAGCTCACTCGCCTCTACTCCGACATATTTTAGTTTCTTTCTGACTCTTAAGTATATATCGTTATACGTTTCCATACATCACTTTTTCCCGTCTTAGCTTTCCTTACTTTCTGTTCATGTAATTTTCATATCTTTTTGAACTTTTTTCTTCCCAAAAGACGAAGAATTACCAAACCGCTTCTTTTTCGTCATCCGGAATGACAAGCTCGAGTGCGGTTTTGGCGACTTCTATCATTTCATCGTCCGGCTCTCGCGTTGTAAATCTTTGTAAAGCTTTGCCGGGCGCTGATATGATTCTTGTAAGGATATTATCATACCTTCCTGCGAACTTTATCAGCTCATAGCTGATTGCGACCACCACCGGCAGCAGTGCTATTCGTAAAGCAAAGCGAACAAGTAAGTTATTCCATGTCGCCAGAGAGAATACCAGAATGCTGACTATCATAACAATGAACAGGAAGCTCGTCCCGCAGCGCGCATGTAAGGATGATTGCTGTCTAATATTTTCTACAGTTAAAGGCAGACCTTTCTCATAACAATATATGGCCTTGTGCTCGGCACCATGATAAGCCCATACACGCTTTATAGCTTTCATTTTTGTCGTCGCCCAAAGATATGTAAGGAATATAGTTATACGCAGTGCGCCTTCCAGTAAATTCCTAAGTACCACGCTTTCTATATACTGCGCTGCAAAGCCCGCAAGAAATGTCGGTAGAAGCATAAACATACCCACCGATAGCGCAATCCCCAGCACAACCGCAATAGTAATGATTACCTTTTCAGCTTTTTCCGCTCCGAGTTTTTCTTCTATCCACTTATCAAACCTTGTCGGTTCTTCTTGTTCATCTTCAGGCATGTTATCTGCGGAAAACATTATTGAGCTCATGCCGATTTTCATAGAGTTGATAAAATTTACAACTCCGCGTATGAAAACCCATCCCAATACCGGATATTTCTCCTTCAATTGTTTTAGCTCTTCTGTCTTTTCAACAAGTCCTTCTTTTGTCCTTACCACTATCGCAAGCTTTTTCGGACCGCGCATCATGACACCCTCTATAAGAGCCTGTCCTCCAATTGACGTTCTAAATTCCTTACCGGTTGTTTGCTTTAACATTACAATATCTCACTTATACATTACTAATATGTTCATTACCATTTAGCAGAAGCTAGTCAGTAATTATTTTTGCATACGGGGTTGAGGGCGAATCGGATATCGGAAGAACAATTGTGACCAAAAAACCACCGTCAACAGCGTTTGCGAGATCGAGAGTCCCGCCATGATACTTGATTATCTCTTCACAGACAGCCAGACCGATACCGCTGCCCCGTTCTTTTGAGTTGCTGCCTTTATAAAACTTCATTTTAAGGTTTTCCAACTCATCTTCCGCAACACCATGTCCAAAATCTCTGATAGTTATAACAATATCCTCTTCTATCATCCCAATGTAAACATCTATACGTTTACCGTCGCGACCGTACTTCACTGCATTGTCGAAAAGGTTAAGAAATACCTGCTTTAGCCTGTTAGCGTCTCCGGGGATGAATATTATGTCCGGAAGGTCGAAGTGATAGTCAAACTCCAGCTCGTCTCTATGCAAAAGCTCGCTAAATGTGTAAATTGCGTCTTCAAGCTCTGCGGCAATGTCAATTTGCGCTATGTTCAAGGTAAATCTGCCGTCAGCAATCATTGTGAACTCCAGAAGCTCTTCAACCATTTTTGTAAGTCGTCTTGCTTCTTTGAGTATTATTTCGATGCCGCGTTTAGAGTCCTCGTCCAAATCATCGCTGTATGTAAGTGTCTCTCCCCAACCTGTAATAGCCGTTAGAGGTGTACGGAGTTCATGAGAGATTGATGAAATAAACTCAGATTGTATTTTCTCAGTCTGTGCGATTTTAAGTGACATTTCATTGATGGATTCGACCATATCGCCGATTTCATCGCGATATTCGTTATTGATTTGTATTCCGTAACTGCCCTCTGCAATGCGCTTGGACATTTTTGTGATTTCGCTTACAGGTGTTATAACAAAACGAATAAATACCAGGTTGAGCAGATATACCATAGTTAATAAGACCGCTCCGACGCCGATAACACCCAGAATATTAAACGCCACCTGTCTGTCGACCAGCCTCAGACTTGTGACAAATCTCATGACTCCAATGATTCCGCCGTCAGCGTAAATCATAGGTGCCGATACAGCCATTATTCGCTCTCCTGTAGTAGCGCGCCTTCCGACCCACGTGGATATCCGCCCTGTATCCAGCGCTTCCAGAACGTCAGGTGAACCGGGTGATGTGCCCGATGTCATTGCCATAGTGGATATCATTATACTTCCGTCGCTGTTTAAAAACTGCATCTCAATTCTGTTGGCTTCGCCGAATGTTTCGGCGTATCGAAATGCACTTTCATAATAGTCATCATAAGAGCGTCCCACATAGTTTGCGAAAAAGTCAGTAGCCGTTCTGGCTTTTGCTTCAAGCCCCGTACGGATAGTCGCAAAATAATAACTGTATATCACCACCGAGAAAAGCGCAATGACAAGTACGACGGCCAAGAGTGCGATAAATACCGTACCTCTAAGCCATCGTCTGCGTAGTCCTCTTGTAAAATTCGCATAAAACTCCGCAAATTTCTCAACAACAAAATGCATTACCGATTACTTCTCCATAAAAGCGTTTTCGCGCTTTTCTACTTTTTGTGCTATTTTTGACTTATATTTTCCGGGCTTTATTTTATAAGCTGTTAGCTATTATTTATCATTTGCCCATTACAAGTCGCTGTTAACTGCTCTCTATTTTCAACTTTCAACTTTCAATTTTATTAGAGTCCCCATTTGTATCCGATTCCCCGCTCTGTAATAATATAAATCGGGTTTGTCGGGTCATCTTCTATCTTCATTCTCAAACGTCTGATATTTACGTCAACTATTTTAACTTCTCCAAAATAGTCACGTCCCCATACCGTGTTGAGTATATCCTCGCGCAGGATCGGTTTACCCGAGTTTTCCATAAACATTTTCATGATCGCATATTCAACTTCTGTGAGTTTTATACGGCTTCCGTCCTTTTCAAATTCTCTGTTCATAGTGTTGAGCCTGAACGGGCCTTGGACAAATACTCCGGAATCAACAGGCCTGGCTACATCTATCCTTCTAAACAGAGCGTCAACCCGTGCCGAAAACTCTCCCAGTGATGAAAGCGGTTTTGTTACATAGTCATCTGCACCAGTCATAAGACCCGTAATTTTATCCATTTCCGAAGTCCTTGCAGTGAGCATAATAATACCCATATGCGGATCAGCGGTCCTGATTTTGCGGCAGACTTCAAATCCGTCTGTGTCCGGTAGCCCGATATCAAGTATCGCGACTTTTATATCAGGATGGATTTTTAGCTGTTCAAATGCTTCAGCACCTGTACCCGCTTCTATTACATCATATCCGGCACGAGTCAAACTGACAACAACAAAACTCCGTATACTTACTTCATCTTCAAGAACAAGAATTTTTTTCATTTTTTATCAATCCCTTCGGTAAAAGAGTGTTAACTTCTAAATCCAAAACCCTCATACAAGAGTTCAATTTTCCCGCGCACGGCACCCAATTAAGCGTATCATCATAGCGCAGCGAAGATTAATCCTAAGTCGCGCTTCCTGCAAGCCAGTCTGAGTATATCAGTCGGAAATTCTCTCTGATGATCGTATCATTAAATGTTAAGCCGAAGCTGTCCGGAGGGGCAATTATTTCAAAGGCGTACGCTGATGCTCCTGCTGTAGTCAGCAGTTCCCTGCCACCCGTTGAGGCTCTTTCTGCCGCATTTTCTCCGGACAGTCTGAAAACTTTTAGAAAGCTTTCGTGCTCTCCGGTAGCTCTGTCATAATATGAGAAGATTATGGTTCTTTCGCCCGGTATGGAGTCTTCCCTGCGAACAGATATATTATCCCGCCAATCAACCGGTAATATCAAAAACCATTCGTCGAAGGTATTGTGATATGTCGTCAGTGAAAACACTCTCTCCCCGGAGTTTCTGAATGTGTACCAGTCGATTGCGAAATACTCTGTTTCTGATTGTGTTGCGAGCAGTCTTAAGCTCGGTACTTTTAGTATTCCGTCATTATTTATGTCGGTGCTTGCCATTCTGTGCCGGATTGTCGATTCACTGATTCCGCTCACACTTTCCATAGATATATTTGAAAACTCCCCGTCACGGGACATTACCAAAACATCGGTAACCAGGCTTCCGCTTTCAAAAGTTCCCTCACTATCAACAAATATCGCCGGAGAACCGTCAATCAGTCTTCCCGTCTGTATGCGAGTTATCGACTCTATCGCGTTTGAGAGTCTTGCTTCTTCTCTTACTACTTCACCGTCCTGCATCAGTGAGTACACTTCCGCAACCGCTCCCGCGTCATGCGTTGGTAACCGGAAGACTATGATATCATCCGTTTCGTCCCCCGTAATATCGGATATTGCTATCTCCGAATATTCTACCCTGCTGACAAGCTCTTCAACATGAAAATCCTGGAGCGTGTAAATTGACATGTAGCGAAGTGCTCCCATTTGCCACCCTATGACCAGCTCCTTGATCCCGTCTCCGTCCATGTCAACATATCTGACACTGTCTATTTCAGTACCGATTCCTTCTATTGTCGAAGCGACAACATAGTCGCCATCGTACATTTCAAATATATAGACTCTTAGTGTGCCTTCTTCCGGTATCGAGAAAAATGCTATAACTTCACTGGTGCCCGTCCCGTTTAAGTCGACCAGTTGTACTGCTTGCCTGTTAGGGCCTCTTGACGGCGGCGCAAACTCCGCACCCTGATTTGTCAGTATGTTTATATGCGCTTGAAGCCTAAGATGCTCCGGAGCTATTTCGGGCAAGCTGAACAGGTCATCTGCAGTGATGTTAAGGCAACCTGTGAGCAGTACTGCTGTGAGAACCGCAATAAATATAATGATGTTTCTTCGTTTTTTGCTCATTAACCTAAACCTCGGACGTACATAATAACATAAAAAAACACGCTATGCCAGTAAAAAATTTAGGATAATAGCAGGACAAGGGGACAGGTTCACTGTCCTGCAGTGGGACAAGGGGACAGGTACACTGTCCTGTTAAATTTTCAAGGTACATCCGCTAATACCGGGGCGCAGTACAGGGGGACATTGTCTCGCTTTTCTCGGCACTTTATCTCCACCTTGAAAAAACATACCAACCTTGAGACATGTTAGGACAATGAACCTCCCCCCTGTCGTCCCCTGTCGTCCTATATATCAGCATTATATACAAACATGTTTAACCGTGCAATCTACACGGTTTTCTACATTTCCTGCAAAAACAGGCAATACTGATGAAATTTTCATTATTACAATAACGCTTATGTCGAAGAATTATACATAATAGAAAAAAATCATAAAAAAAATATTTTTTTGAATTTTTGCCAAAGACAAGCGAGACAAGCAGCAGGACAATGAACCTGTCCCCTTGTCCTGCGACCCTTGTCTTGGTCCGACATGGCATCCCTGATTGATACAACAAAAATGAATAACCCGCTAAATCCCAATGAGAGCAGAACCATTTACATATCTTTCGCGCGTTCATAATAATTTAACATAATAAGCTTGCTATCGTTCAAGCTCATGGTTTTCTACATTGCGCACTCCGATGTGTGAAAAATTTTACCACAAAAGTGTGATTTTTCAACATTTGGGGTGTTTTTTGACGTTTTTTCAGTATCTTGCGCAATAAATCTTGTTGTGTTATCTTATGTTCCCGCTGCTGAAAATCTTTTTACTTTCTAAGTCGGGATATTAAAATTTTCTTGAAGCAGTAGATTATTCTATATATAATGAGGAGGACAAGACAATGAGCGCAAACCGCGAATACAAATCCACGTTTTTCTCCGTGTTGTTAAGCGAACCTGAGAGACTGCGCGAGGTTTACAACGCAATCGCCAACACCGACTACGGCGAAGATGTACCAATAAAAATCAACACATTACAGGACGTATTTTACAAAGGCTTGGAAAACGACATTTCTTTTATCATAGACGACAAGTTTGTTGTGCTGATTGAACATCAGTCCACAATAAACAAAAATATGCCCCTCAGATGTCTTATGTATATAGTAGATGTATACAAAAAAATTGTCGATATGAAAGCCATTTTCAGGATAAGTCTGATAAAAATACCAGCACCCGAGTTTATCGTATTATACAATGGCAAGGAGCCATTCCCCGAAGATGAGACATTGCGCTTATCGGATGCATATATAGCAGAAGATGAATCGATGAAGATGTTTGGAAACCTTGATCTGACTGTTAGAGTGTTGAATATAAATCCGCAGTATAATACAGAACTGCTTCATAAAAGCGAAACATTAAAAGGTTATTCAACCATTGTAGATCGGGTTAGGCAAAATCAACTAATCGGAGTGGCTGAAAAAGAATCAATTGATGAAGCAATAAAATGGGGTATAGAAAACGGTATATTGACGGAATTCCTAAAGGAACATAGATCGGAGATTGAAAGTATGCTATACACTGAATTCAACCTCGACATAGCATTGGAGGTTAGAGCGGAGGAAGTACGCGAGGAAACGGATG
>Ga0123353_10004268_pt1 | contig 18360 bp, 12 predicted proteins | sample TergutLab28metaG_3_FD_92763 | JGI IMG/M metagenome (GOLD analysis project Ga0123353, IMG submission 92763) | Labiotermes labralis P3 segment gut microbial communities from Petit-Saut dam, French Guiana - Lab288 P3 | ecosystem: Host-associated > Arthropoda: Insects > Digestive system > Gut ... | reverse complement strand
TATCACCATCTTTGGTTTCAATAACTGCAATAGTATCTGTTACTTTATAATCTCCCTTTGGGGAAATGGATTTAAGTATTCCGGATACCTCCGGCGGAATCAATATCTTATGATTTATTCTGTCTGTTTCCTGAACAGATCCTATTATTGATCCGCCGCTTATATGCGAACCAGCATTGATTTCAGGAACAAAGCACCATTTTTTTTCTTTATTCAATGAAGATGCCTGAATACCTTTTTCTATAAAATGGCCGGAGATCTTGTATATATCCTCAAGAGGTCTTTGGATACCATCATATATAGTTCCTATAAGACCTGGGCCAAGTTCAACAGAAAGAGGCATCCCGGAACCATAAATATTATCACCGGGGCATACTCCTGTTGTATCTTCATAAACCTGGATTACAGCGTTCTGCCCTTCCAGCTTTATTATTTCACCAATCAAACGAGAATCAGCTACTTTTACCAACTCAAGCATCATGGCATCTGTGATGCCCATTGCTTCAATTACAGGACCATTTACTCTTTTTACCTGTCCAATTATCCGTTCTTTCATTTCGACCCTCTATACTATTCTCAAAATACCTTGCAGATAGTTATGCAAAAAATTCCTTGTAAATCATTTTCATTATCTCAGGCTGATACCTCATTAAACGTGTAGGCACCTGATTATTGAATGCTGTCCTATTATCCTTTGATGACAACACTATGCCCTGGGCAAAAAGTGGATTTTTTTCCGCTTTCTTAAGACTGACATTTCTGCCGGTAAGGGCACTATATTTTTTTTCTGTTTCCCTGAGAAAACTTTCTGTCATAATTTCAAGTTCTTTTGGAGAACCATTTACAACAGCATCTTCTTCCCCAAGCCCGATTGCAGCTTCAAGTATCCACCCTTTTAGCATTTCCGGATAAGAAGATCCTTCTGCTTTCTCTGCTATTTTTTCTTTTATTTTATTCGTAACATTACTTACTATTTTTTCTCTGACTTTAAGTTCAATACGTTTGCGTTCCACAGATATTGCAGATAATTTATTTTTCTCTATAAACGCAAGTTGTTGATCTATTTTTTTATCTGTGTCTTTTTTTATAGAGTTTATCTGCATTTCTTTAGACATCTGTTTATCAGAAACTGTCTTTTTCGCATCTTCTATTATACGAGCTGCTTCCTGTTTTGCATCATTTCCAATACCGGAAATTAATTCAGCTCTATCGCCACTGGATGTTTTCATTATACTGTCCTTGAATGAACATTAAATTCAAACTTTAAAGCTTGATACCTATTGCTTCATTTACCATTGCTCTAATGCTTCGCCTGCCCGGATCTTTACCGGCCCGACCCGGCACTTCAACAATCAATGGAAACTGTTCTGTAAAAATATATTTATCAACTACCGGCCGTATCATATCGGCAATTTTATCTTCTATAATAATAATACCGATATTAGTGTCTTCCAGAGCTGTTTTAAATGCTTTCTCCGCTTCCTTGGGATTTTCAGCCTTGAGCCCTTGTATGCCTACAAGGCCAAAACCCAAAACAGCTTCTTCGTCGCCGATAACAAAATATTTCATTACTTATACTTTTCCAATAATCATAAGAGCTGTAACAAAACCAAATACTACAAGACCTTCTCCAAGCGCAATAAAAATAAGGGCTTGTGCAGCCAGTTCCGGTTTTTCAGCAATAGCTCCCATTGCAGCGGATCCAACATTTCCTATAGCAATTCCCGCACCAAGAGCGCCAAGACCAAATGCAATAGCTGCTGCTATAAGTCCAAGACCCAATCCTAATGCAGAACTTTCTGTTTTTACTTTGTCTGCGGAATGATCCTGTCCAAACGCATTTGAAACACTCCCTATAGAAAACATTACAAGAATGGCAAAAGTAAGTATTAAACTAAACTTCACCTTCTTTTGAAACTCCTTTTTTTGGCACATTTTTCATCCTCCTAGTTTAGACTTTTCCTTTTAGCGAGATCGGGGCATAAGCTTTTCCCGTACCACTAAAATATTTCGAAAAGAATTCATAATAATTTAATCTTAAAGACTGAAGACCTGCAATCAAGCCTTCAAGTACAATAACCAAAATATTTCCAGCCAGCAGAATTAAATATGACCAAATATTAAAACTGCCGTCACTGGTTACTATTTTTGCAATTTGATCAAAAGCCACCATAAGGCTTACGTGGGCAATACCAAGCCCCGCAATACGCATAAAAGAAAGAGTATTGGCAAGATAACCCGAGAAAATTTCCAGCATCTCGGTAACCCACTCCATTCCAAAACCAATAAGCGTTCCAATCGTGAATTTCTTTGCATGACCTTTTTTGTTATGCAGATAAAATTCAATCGGAGGTTTGAGCATAAGAAGTATGGCAGGAATTCCAATAAGTATAAAAATCAAATTGCCGTCCGGAAGCTCTTTATAGTTTCTTTTTACAAAATAGAAAGCTATATAAACTCCTGCTGCATAGATCCATGAGCCTAAAATGCCCCCCTTATCCAGGAAAAGCTTAAACCAGTTTCTTTTTGATATACAGTTGACCCAGTTAAGAACAAAGCCCAAACCCAATACTGTTATACCAAAATATATTGCAATCATAAGCACATCATTAATGCTTTTTACAACTCCGCTGCCGGGATGCCCCACAACAATACCGTGGTAGTCAAACCACAATGGTTTATACCATCCGTATCCAAAGTACGAACCAAAAAGAACGCCTGTTACCATTGCAGCGCAACTGCACCATATCATAAGCTGGCATATTTTATTTATGCTCTCCTTGCCCGGATCTTTGCGGGTAATAATAACACCAAGTATCCCTAAAACAAAAATAACAAATCCATGCCCCACATCTCCGAACATAAGTCCGAACATTATAAGATACGCTACTGCAACAAGAGGAGTAGGATCAACAGTTCCGTATTCGGGTATAGAATAGTTTTTGACCAGCATTTCAAATGGAGACAAAAACTTGGGATTTCTCAATTTTACGGGAACATCTGGCACTAAATTCTTTTCCTTTCTTATATCTTTTGGATCGCTCCACTCAAGATAGCATCTGCTTTTGGTAGCAGAAATTATGTCTGCCTCAAGAGCTTTCTTTTTGGAAGCAGGAAGCCAGCCGGAAAAAATCATTGTTTTGGAAGTTTTACTATAGAAGGATTGTATTCTGTAAAAAAGTTCATTCATTCTAAGATTTGCCCATAATTCGCCAAGCATCTCTTTCTTTGCCATCACGATCTGTTTTGCGGAATCATTTATCTCTTCCTGTTTTTCTTTTAACTCAATTATTTTTGTATCGATTTCAGAAACAGCTTTTATACCAAGGATGGAAAAGTCTCCGGAAAAATCCATATCTTTCCATTCAAATTTCTTGAGAATTTTTCCAACACGCTCGGAATCTCTTTTCATTGTAATAAGAAGAGTTGTTTCAGATCCATCCTCTTCCCCAAGCTTGACCTGAATAGAGGGGAGAGGCGCCAGATCAGCAACAAATTCTATTTCTTTTTCAACAGGAATAACCCCCACCTTTATGGATAAAAACATATATCTTCCTGTTAAATCTATATTTTCAAGACCTGAAAAAAGATCGAGCTGCCGTCTTATCTCTTCGAGCTTGTGAATTTCCTGCTGAAATTGTTTTTGCTTGTTTCTTATTTTCTGGATATCAACAGCTAATTCATCAAGAATACTGTTTGACTCTTCTATATTTACAGAAGTAAGTTTTGAAACATCAAGCTCTTTTATATCTGTGGAAGTATGATGAATAATATTAAAAAAAGTTTCTATTCTTTTTCTTGTTTCCGATATTTTGATTTGCGACACTTTAGGCGAAGCATTAGTAACATGACTTCCTATATCATCAGAGACATCTGTAACTTTTATAAAATGCAGAACACCTTCTTTCAAAAGTTCTTTGGTTACACTATCAACATCTTCATCAAGAACTACTGCTGTAAGGTGGCACATTTTTGTTGTAAACATAATCATATTACACTCTTCATTCTTTCTTCTTCAATGTTATAATATTTTGCATTTAAAATTGTCATAATCTTTTGCAGTTCATTTTTTTTCAAAGCAAAATAGGCCATTACAATTCCAATAGAGAAAGGGTATCCCCCTTTCATTTTTCTTACTTCATAGAGAATTATCTGATCAAGAAGCCTGTTTAGAAACACAAGCTTGGACTCGCTGCCAAAGCCTTGCGCAGCAAACATATAGGAAAGAGATACATATTTTTTATTTATAAAATCCTTTAGGATTTCGGTTGGATCTTCAGAAGAAAAAACCTGCTCAAGAGTTTTTTTATCGAAAAAGTTGCCGCGGGGAATTATATTCGCAAGAGCTTCTTCCATAGTCATTTTATAGAAATCTCGAAATCTTGTAAGCCACGAAATATTTTCCATATCAACTTCAACGCCGATCATCCGTTTGACAATTGCAAAATCCATACTGTCGAGTTTTTTTGCTTTTTCATAAAGCTGCCCGTAAAAATATCTGTCAAGCGCTACTTCGATATTAAAAAGCACTCTTGTAGAGTCAAGATGGGAAGAATTATCCTTTACAATTGTTGCATACGGAGTCCTTGCAAGGATTTCAACAATAGCGTCTATTGAGTCAACATTTATGATTTGGTCAATATTAAGATCATAATGTATTTTTTCCCTGTAAAGATATCCGGTATATGGTTCAATGCTTCTTTTTCTTATAACTCTGTCAAACCATAATCTTAAAGCTGCTTTTAAATTTTCAATTTCATATTTGCGTGTAAGCCCTATTACAAATTCGCGGGCGCTTCCTGAAACAAATTTTTCAATGTCTTTGTAGGTTTCTACTTCTTTTTTATAGAGTTCAAGCTCTGCAAGTTTTAGATCGCCTGTTGCAGTGTAGACCTCTTCGAGCACTTGAAAAGAAGTACTATGGAGGATTTTCATTGCTTCATGAAGAGAGCGAGCTTTTATCATCTGATCAAAACACTCTTCTCCAAGTATCTTGCTTATTCTCGCCCTGAGTTTGGCATTAATAAAAGCATACTTTTTTAATCTTTCCTGACCCAGCATACTCTTCTCTCTGCTATTCTTTTTCGTATTCCGGCTTAACCAGCACATCGACAATAGAGTCAGCTACACTATCTGCCCGCTCATAACTTTTTTCAAGGAAAGCTGAATTTTCATCTTCAACATCTTTAACAGCCTTAGCCAGATCGTCTTCTGCATTCTGTCTTGCAGTTGCTACAGAATCATGAATCTTTTTTAGAGCTTCCTCTTTAGCCAAAACTATTGCCTGATTATATTCTGATTCTGCTGTTGCAATAATTTCCGCTGCTTTTTCCCTGGCCTGTTGAACAATTTTTTCAGATTCTTTTTCTGCTTTAATAATTTCATCAAGAACTATTTTCTGCATTTTTTTACTCTTAAAAGTCTTTATTTCCCCGAAGGCGGGGCTTTGTCTCCCCCAAAAAACGGGGTTTTAGTCTCCCTCCGAAGGCGGGATTTTGTCTCCCCCAAAAAACGGGGTTTTAGTCTCCCTCCGAAGGCGGGATTTTGTAACAATATGTAACTAAGAGCAATATTAGTCAATAGATAATCCTTTTGAAAACTAATCCTTTTTTAAAATAATTTACCAAAAAAACAGGGTTTGCCCCTTGCACAAGCCAGGGATTTAAGAGCTATTTTCTATATTGAAAATGAAATATGTTTGTTTTATAGTCTATTTTAGATGAAAAAAATTGAAACAGGTAAATTAGCAGTAATAAAAAATATTGCAAATAGTCTCACTTATCTTAAAATCAAAATTGAGGGAAATGGAGAAAATTACGCTCCAGGCAATTTTATAACAATCCTTCCCCCTGCTTCTTCTGCCAGATTTTTACGAAGGCCTTTTTCTGTGGCAGGAATTTCAGATGGCTCTATAGAGCTTATTATAAAAAGCATAGGGCCTGTTACAGAAAGCCTAGCTTCCCTTACACAAGGGACAGAAATTGAAATAATGGGTCCTCTTGGCAATAGTTACCAAATTCCCGAAAACATAAAAAAACTCTGGATGATTGGGGGAGGAACAGGAATAGCGTCTATACTTTTTTTAAACTCTCTGCGCTCAGGCAATAGCGTATGTATAGACAAAGTATTGTGGGCAGGGAAAACAAAAGGGGCTCTCCCTTCTATGGAATTGTTTGCACCCCAATTGGAGATATTTAAAAAAAATATAGCGTTTGCAACAGATGATGGTTCTGCTGGAGAAAAAGGGAGAGCTCCGGAAGTCCTTTTGCAATGGCTTGAAAAAGAACATAATCCTGATGCCATTGTCTCATGCGGGCCTCGTGAAATGATGAAGGAAATAAAAAAAATAGCAGACAAGAGAGCTATTCCAACATGGTTTTCCATGGAAGAATTTATGGCATGCGGTTCAGGAGCGTGCGCAGGATGCGCTGTTCCCAGCCCTTATGGAAGCATGTGTTCATCAAGCTATCTTAAAGTTTGCAGCGAAGGGCCTGTTTTTAAAAGCAGCGAGGTAATTCTTTGAAAAATTTTAAACCGGAGTCTAAGACAGAGTTTAAAGCGCAGCTTTACACAAGAATTGGCAAGCTTATGCTTGATAACCCTTTTATAGCTGCAAGCGGCACTTGCGGTTATGGCACAGAGTATGCGGATATTCTCCCTCCTGAAAAATGGGGAGCTTTGGTTTTAAAAACAGTAACAGTAAAACAAAGGGATGGAAATAAACCTCCAAGATGCTGCGAAACAGATTCCGGAATGCTAAATTCAATAGGGCTTGCAAACTGCGGCATAGAGCAATTTACCAAAGAAAAGCTTCCTGAATTTATAAAAAAATTTCCCAATGCAAAACCTGTTGTTAGCATAGCCGGGGAAACCACAGAAGAGTTTGTTCTGTTAACAGGAAAACTCGCAGAGAGCAAAGGGATAAACGCAATAGAACTTAATTTTTCATGCCCCAATGTTTCAAAAGGGGGAATACATTTTGGAGCAGACACTTCCTCTGCTCAGGAAGCTGTTAAGGAGTGCAGGAAAACCACGCAACTTCCCATTTGGGTAAAAATAAGCCCAACTGCGCCAGACCCGGTTAAGATAGCATCGATCTGTATGGAATCCGGAGCAGATGCAATTGTTGCATCCAATACTGTTCCGGGAATGGTTATAGATATATGGAAAGAAAAACCCATTCTTGGCAACATTACAGGCGGGCTTTCGGGCCCTGCGATTTTTCCAATATCGCTTAGGGTTGCTTATCTTATTGCAAAATCAATTCCGGGAATTCCACTTATAGGTTGCGGCGGAGTCAGCAATGCCGATAAAGCAATACAATTTATTCTTGCGGGATGCAGCGCTGTTGAAATTGGTACAGCGGTTTTTCGGTCTCCCAATATCCTTTATAAATTTATGGAAGAAATAAAATCATATATGGAGAAAATGGGGTATAGCAAGATCGATGATTTTAAAGGAAAAGCTCTGTAGATACCGCCGCCTACTCACTTTTTTTGAGAAGCATATTATTTTTGAACAAGAACAGCTTGTCAGGTGTTGCTTCAAACAAATAATAGGTATCATCCAGTTTAATATATTTTCCTGTAAGTTCATAAGGAACAGCAGTTGTCTCCCTCAGCTTCCCATCCACATATACTGTTGTAGTTAGCGTACTTTTATTGTCAAATATTAATTCTACTGTTTCATTTTCTTTTTCCACAGACCATTTTCCAATAAGCATATCTTTTGTAAAAAGCGGCGCTTCCTTTTTTCTCTTTAGTAAAATTGTATCGGATCCGCCTATAAGCAATAACTTATCATCGATCAGCAGGTAATTATAAATATCATCTTCAATAATTATTAAATCCCCAATCACTCCAAAAGAGGCTTTTTCTTCTTCAAATATATCATCGTCATCATCATCGAAGCTATTTGGATAAATTCTGGCTGTCAAGGTATCTTTTTCAAAAATCATTTCCAGGAGTTCATTATACATTACAGTTTCCCATTCTCCCAAAATATTTTTTTCTTCCGAAGATACTCCAAAAATTAAAATCAAAAAAATAATAATTATCAATAATTGTTTTTTCATGTTTTCACCTTTTTAGATATCATAAATCTTTATGTGAGTATAACATATATCAGTATGATAAATTCTATATTTTACCAAAAATTACAGATGAATTATGTCCGCCAAAACCAAATGAATTCGAGAGAACAATTTTTACATCTTTTTCAACAACATCCATATTGATGGATTTAAGTTTTATTTCCGGATCAAGGTTAAATAAATTTATATTTGCAGGAATTTTTCCGTTCTTTATTGCCATTATGGAAATTATCCCTTCGATTGCAGCAGCAGCTCCCAATAAATGTCCATGTATTGATTTCGTGCTGCCAACACAAACATTATCTTCGCCTTTTGTCAAAAGTTTAAGAATTGCTTTTGATTCCGCAACATCTCCAACAGGTGTTGATGTTCCATGAGCATTTATATAATCGATCTTTCCAACATCAATTCCACCCATCTCAACAGCCATTTTCATTGAGGCATAAGCGCCATTGCCTTCCGGATCAGGAGCAACAAGGTCATAAGAATCTGCGCTTAATCCTGTTGATAGAAGTTCGCAAAATATATTCGCGCCTCTTTTTTTTGCGTGTTCATATTCTTCAAGACAGAGTATTCCGCTCCCTTCTCCCATTACAAATCCATCCCTATCTTTGTCAAAAGGCCGGGATGCTGTTTCGGGCGAGTCGTTTCTTGTAGAGAGGGCATGCATATTCGCGAAACCTCCTATTGCAAGTTCTGTCATTGTAGCTTCTGTAGCTCCTGCAAACATAACATCTGCCATTCCTGCTTTTATCATAAGGCTTGATGTTATAAATGCGTGGTTCGCGGAAGCGCATGCTGTTTGAACACTTAAATTGGGCCCTTTTAATCCATAGATCATGCTTAAATAACCTGATGCAATATTTCCTATTGATAATGGAATATAAAAAGGGCTTATTCTTCTTGGCCCTTTTGTCGCAAGCGCAACAGAGTTATCAAACTGGGTAGTAAGTCCGCCGATACCTGTTCCCACCATTACCCCTATTCTGTAAGGGTCATTGATTTTAACCCCAGATGATTCCCATGCTTCTTTCATGGCAGCAATAGCATAGTGGCAAAACGGATCCATTCTTTTCGTGATTTTAAGCTGATCTTCTGTACAGTATTGTTTATAATCAAAATCTTTTATTTCTGCGGCAATCTGACAAGGCAGGTTGGAAGTATCAAATCTGGTAACTTTACCAATAACAGATTTCTTTTCCAGAACTCTGTTCCATGTATCAACAACATTTTTTCCAAGAGGATTTACAGTTCCCATTCCTGTAATAACAACTCTTTTTTCCATATATAACACCTTCCTTATATCTGTATATTTTATGCCGGAAAATTATCACAATATAAAAAATATATCTTTCGATTTTATCCATTTTTTTTGTGCAATTGTCTGATTTAAATATTTGTGAAATAATAGCTTATTATGAAGCTTTTATTTTTTATAAGAAATATAAAGATAAACGAGAAGAACAGGACAAACATAACAAATCATTCCCATGAATTCCACGAATTATTATTCTGTACAGAAAGCAATTCGGAGAAAATAAAAGTGGGCGATTTGTTGTTTTATCCAACAGGGCAGAAACATGCCATAAGCTACGAAGCAGGTAAGTCGATTCTTTTTTTCCAGCTCTATTTTTCGGAGGAGCTTTTTTCCGCTTCTGTTAATATTGAAAAAGAGGCTCTTTTTATTCTTGGACAGCTAAAACTCTATGTTAAAAAAAGGAATCAGGAGATACATCTTTCAAGGATCGGATGCGAAAGAATAAGCAAGCTTTTTGAAAATATGCGCTGGGAATTTACAAAAAGATACAGGGGTTATTCCTGGACAATAAGATTTAAACTTATTGAACTGCTGGTTACGGTTATCAGGGACAGGGAATTTAAACTTCCGATTAGGGGAGAAATGGGTAAACCTTTTTCAAACAGCCATATCCAGGATGTGCTTATATATCTTGAAACCGATTATATGAATGAAATTACTGTAAATAATATATTGCAGTTTTGCCCATTGAGCAGGAGCCACTTTCATGCTTTATTCAAGCAGGAGACAGGAAAAACATTTATTGAATATTTGAATAACTTGCGTTGCGAAAAAGCAGCAGAACTTCTTATTACTACAGATGATACTGTTCTTGATATTGCCCTTAAATCCGGGTTCAATAATTTTAGCCACTTTTGCCACACATTTAAACAGCTAAAGGGAATATCCCCTAAGAAGTATAAATCTAGCATACTTTCAAGAAATTCATTGACAGGATAAGCGAAGCTGTCCATGTACCCCGTAGGTTTGTTCATAATTCTTCTGTAGAGTTGAATCTATCGCCTGTAAATTTACTCGGGGTAATCCCGGAGCTTTAAGTACAGGTTTATCGGTCAACGAGCGAGGGTCGCGGATGAGTTTACTCATACATGACTGAGCGAGGCAGGCCGACAAAACTGGTCTGCGCAGCAGATCAGTTTTTCTTTCGTTCCATAGCGCCATCCGGGATAAGCGAAGTTGTCCATGTACCCCGTAGGCTTCATGCTCGAAAAAAACCTCACGCAAAGACGCAAAGGCGCGAAGAGGTCAAAGGGACAATTCTGTCAACCCACCTTTTCTCTTTGATTGTTAATATGCCATCTTTTATCCAGCCATAAATTTCCCTTAAGCCGGCTTCCAAATCTTCGATGCTTTATATTGTTTTATTGTTTTATTTAGAGATTATTTTCTAATGTTTACCACTCGCGGGGAACAAAACCTTCGGGCAGATCAAGCTTAATTGTATCTCCGCTTTGTTCAAGTACATAAAACCCTGCATCAAGAGCATAGTTGCGTGCTTCTTTTGCTGTTATGGCTGATGCAATTGCTCCCTGATATTTTCGCTTATCGCCTCTGGCATCTGCACATTTACGAAGAAAGTCCATGCGGGCAATATGTTTAATCACATCTTTTTCCTGAAGTTTTGACTTGACTTCAACTGCTATAACTATCTCCCCATTCTCAAGAAGTATATCGATCTCTGCCATAATACGGCGAGTTTCAGGATCCCTGAACTTTGCATTCTGAGAGTCTATGGTAAATTCAAATCCTATTTTATTAAATTTCTCCATTATGCCGGGTAAAACAAGGTGTTCGGCAAGCTCACCAAACCTGTTGCCCAAGTCACCAATCTTCTTGTCTGTCTCTTTCATCCTGCGGTCTGTTTCCTTCATCTGCTCTCTGGTTTCTTTCATCAGCCGGTCTGTTTCTTTAATCTCCTGGCCTGTTTCTCTTATCAGCCGGTCTGTTTCTTTTATCAACCGGTCTGTTTCTTTTTGATACTCTCTGTTTTCCATAAGAGCAGCCCAAACTTTATCAAATGTAAGAGGCTCATTGTATGAATTTGACATAATATTCTCCTTTAGTAAAATACTCTACGCATACTGAGTTGTCAACCAAGCGCTGTAATCCATGACAGAGAGATTGCCACATCAGCGAAACTATTTCTTATAACTTACATAACAGAGATTTTGCTTCAAAAAATTCGGATTTCTCACATAAGATGGCACAGAGGCACAATTCTGTCATTGCGAGTTCTGCCGCGCATCTGTCATTGCGAGTTCTGCCGGCTCATCCGTCATTGCGAGGAGCAAAGCGACGAAGCAATCTAGTCGGCTTTGTGTTATGGATTGCTTCGCTACGCTCGCAATGACAGGACGGCTTGCAATGACGGATGGCTTCGTTATCTGTCATTGCGAGTTCTGCCGCGCATCCGTCATTGCGAGGAGCAAAGCGACGAAGCAATCAGTCGGCTTTGTGTTATGGATTGCTTCGCTACGCTCGCAATGACAGGACGGCTCGCAATGACGGGTGGCTTCGTTATCTGTCATTGCGAGTTCTGCCGCGCATCCGTCATTGCGAGGAGCAAAGCGACGAAGCAATCCAGTCGGCTTTGTGTTATGGATTGCTTCGCTACGCTCGCAATGATGGGTGGCTTCGTTATCTGTCATTGCGAGTTCTGCCGGCTCATCCGTCATTGCGAGGAGCAAAGCGACGAAGCAATCTAGTCGGCTTTGTGTTATGGATTGCTTCGCTACGCTCGCAATGACAGGACGGCTCGCAATGACAGGGCCATACCGGCGGAAGCCGGTATCTACACCGCGCGATCGGTCAATTAGTTTGGCAGAGTATCATTTGTGAATCTCCATCCTTCATCATCATAGGGGAGATAAATACCGCCGCCGCCAAGCATTGGGCCATATTGAGCTATTCCTTCCGGTTCTACATAAAGAGAAGCGCCTTCTTCATCCGCTGTGTTTGCAAGAGATAGCGGTGATGCATCAATACCATAAATATTTCCACCATTCATGGTAAAAGTTGCCCGGCTAGCTACAGTGTCTCCGCCTACATACACTCCTCCGCCCCACCATGCACTGTTTCCCTGTATTTTCCCATCATACATATTAAAATGTGCTTCTAATAAAAATACTCCACCACCAGCTTCCTCCGAGACGTTACCTGATATGGTTCCATTGTTCATATTAAAGGTTCCGACATATGCATACACTCCTCCGCCCCAGCTAGTACAAGTGTTTTGACTTATAGTGCCTCCATTCATGATAAAAGATCCTGCTCCTATAACACACACTCCTCCGCCACTTCTTGCCCTGTTCCTGTTCGCAGCAGTAAGTCCACCTATCATACCATCTTCCATGGTAAAGGTTCCTCCATTGACAAAAACTCCGCCGCCTCTGCCCGCGCCGGCAGCATTGTTATCATCTATGGTTCCGCCGTTCATAACAAAAGACGCACCAGAAGCCACATATACACCGCCGCCGCCGCCAGTTGTAGCTGCATGCCCTGCCTGGTTACCCCTTATAAGGGCTCCGCTGTACATGTTAAAGGTTCCGGAGTTTACACACACAGCGCCGCCGCCGCCATTACCACTAACAGCAGCCTGGTTATTTTCTATGATGCCGCCGTACATATTCAAGGTCGTACCATCCATTAAAACGCCGCTGCCACTACCAGATATTCTGTTATCTTTAATTACTGCATTATTATATATATTAAGAGTTCCTCCAGTGTCTACAACAATAAGAGAAGCACTATTGGTGACTCCCAATCCTCTTCCGTTAAGAGTCAATTGCCCCGATGCTGCACCGCCGACTCCCGATGAATCTCCAATCCTAAGTGTTGTGTTGTTTCCTATAGTAAGCAAACTTCCCCCTGTACTTGCAAGGGTTATAGTGCGATTCCCGGTACTTACCAGATTAATTATTTTATTTCCCGATATGGCAGGAATAGCAGGCTGGTTGGTTATATCACTTATTATTTTTATGGTTGCTGTTTCGCCAGCGCCTACACTGTCAAATGCATCTTGCAGAGATGAAGGATAAGTTGGGGTCCCTGCGCCTATTATCATCTCTACTGAACTCTGGAACAAATACCCGGAAGAATCAATAGTCCACGCTTGTCCTCCATTCGATGTTACATCAAATCTTTGATAATTACCGTTCCCCACGAGACCGGACAATACCCGGCGTGTTGACGCATAATTTGACGGCGTTATTCTGGCTACTGTATCTGATCCTGTAAAGTTAGCGCTTATATCAATAGCAGCCCCACTTGTAGCAGTCCCACCTAGAAATATGTCGTTACTTGTGGCAGATACAGTTACCCTTGCTCCAGCGCTCATTTTCAGATCGCCGGTATCAGTTACATACAAACCACCGCCAGCACCAATGTTTGATGTGTTATTTTGTATTGTACCCCCGCTCATTTCCAGATGTCCGTCATCACCAACAAGCACTCCGCCGCCAATACCGGTTGCTTTGTTATTTTGTATTGTGCCGCCGGTCATTTCCATGGTGCCGCCACTTTCGAGCTCGACTCCGCCGCCAGCGCCTGCTATATTACCTGATATAGTTCCGTTGCTCATGATAAAATACGAACCCGGGTTATCCACATATACTCCGCCGCCATAGGTTGCGTCATTATTATTTATAGAAGCAGTGCCGGACATGGTCATTTGTCCGACAGATATATAGACTCCGCCTCCGCAGCCAACCATACCGGTTGCGCTGTTGTCTGAGATGGTTCCACCGCTCATGGTAAAGGTTGTGCCTGCAAAATGTACTCCTGCGCCAGTGACTGCTTCATTTGCCACTGCTGCTGAGCCTCCTATGGTTCCGGAACTCATATTAAAGGTTCCGGCTGTGACACACACTCCGCCGCCTATACTGTTACTACCTGTTACTTTGCACTCTCTTATGGTACCGCCGCTTAAGGTAAAGGCGCCGCCATTTACCAATACTCCTCCTCCTGTACCAAAGTCGGTTGTATTGGTATTGTTTTCAATTATCGCATTATTGGAGAGCTCAAAAGTTCCTGTACTATCTACTCTAACAAAAGCTCCTGTGTTAGAAGACCTTCCTGCAAGAGTCAAAGTACTTATTGTTGAAATTCCACTAACTGTTAGTTTACCGCTACCACTTACTGTAAACAACTGCCCCTGCACACCTAATGCTATTTCCTTGGGAGCGCTGCTATTATTTGCCAGAGTAATTTCCTTACCAGATACATTAATAGTAGCCGGAACTATTATATTCTTTAGCACTCTAACAGTATCGCCATTTACTGCAGCAGTAAACGCAGCCTGGAGGGTCAGATATGGCACTGTGCCAATTATTGCTTCATAATCAAGAGCAGGGAGAGTAAAATCTGTGTCTCTGGCTCCTAGACCCGGAATAATAAGGTCGCTGCCATAAGAGCCTTCGTACTGTGCTATTCCTCCAGAGCTTATATGGAAAGATGCGCCAGTGCCTCCTATTACTTTATTTGAGATACCTGGCGGTGAATATGATGCCCCATCACTACCATAAATATAGCCGCCGCTCATTTTGGCTGTACCTGTTCCAGTGACATATACTCCGCCGCCACTGTTTTCCGCAGTATTATCTTCTATAGTTCCATTCTTCATATCAAAGATTCCGGTGTAGGTGGATACATACACTCCGCCGCCGCCATTGACATTGTTAGCACTGGTACCGGTTGATTTGTTACCTGTTATAGTTCCGCCTTCCATAGTAAAAGTTCCGCCATTTATAAACACTCCGCCGCCATTGCCAGCTGCTATGTTATTCCCGATAGTTCCGGTTTTCAAGTTAAAGATTGCACCAGTGTTTGTAAATACTCCGGCGCCGCCAGAAGTATTGTTTGCGGTTGTTTGCTCGTTATCTGTTATAGCTCCGCCTGTCATGTCAAAGGTTCCACTAGTCATATGGACTCCACCGCCGTTTCTGCTTGCGATGTTTCCTGATATGGTTCCATTGCTCATGTTTACTGTTCCGGTCGCTACATGGACTCCGCCGCCTGTGAGTGATTCATTTGCCACTGCGCCGCCGATGGTTCCGGAAGTTATATTAAAGGTTCCGCTTGCGACACACACTCCGCCGCCTGTACTGCCGGTACCTGTTGTTTTACATCCTCTTATGGTACCGCCGCTTAAGGTAAAGGTGCCGCCATCTACAAATACACCTCCTCCTTTACCAGAGATAGTTGTATTGACATTGTTTACAATTATCGCATTATTGGAGAGCTCAAAGGTTCCGGCAACCACTTCAACAAGAGCTTCTATATTATAAGTCCTTCCAGAAAGAGTCAAAGTATTTGCTACTGAATTACCCTGAATTTTTAGCGTGTTTCCGCTGCCACTTACTCTAAACAACTTCACATCCGAGCCTAATGATATTGTCTTGGCAGGGGTGCTATTGTTTTCCAGAGTAATTGTCCTATTCATCCCCGCTATTGTAATAGTAGACGGAACTGTTATATCTTTTAGCACTGAAATTATTCCTGTTTCACTACTCCCTATGCTATCAATCGCATCCTCGAGTGTCGCATACTTTGTACTGCCTATCTCTGCTTCAAAATCAAAATTAGGGAGAGTAGCGTTTGTGCCGCCAGGAATAGCGGCAAGAATATTAGCGCCTCCCAAAGCATCGCCGTACTTGGCTGTTGCTCCGCTGTCTACATAAAGAGACGGGCCGCTGATCGGTGTGTTGGCGGTCGTTGTGTTTCTAAGACCCACTGCCTCGCTTGAGCCGTAAATAGTTCCGCCTCTCATTTCAAAGTTTCCGCCGCCCATATAGACTCCGGCACCGGTGGAAGAAGCTGTATTATCTTCTATGGTTCCGTTGATCATGGTAAAGGTTCCATTCCCTACATAGACTCCTGCTCCCGATGGCGCTACATTACTCCCTACAGTTCCGCTATTCATGTTAAAGTATCCGCCAAGCATATAGACTCCACCACCTGAACCTACAGCAGTATTGTTCTTTATTGCGGCTGTGCCGTTCATCTCAAGGGTTCCTGCCTCAAGACACACTCCGCCGCCGATGTTGGATGTTGCAGCGTTGCCTTCCACGACTCCACCGTTGCCTATAGCAAAGGCTCCAGTATTCACATAGACGCCTGCGCCTGATTCTGCTTCGTTATTAGATATTGTTCCATTGGACAAGGAAAAGGTCGAACCATTGAAATAGACACCGCCCCCTTCTTGCGCAATGTTATTTATTACACTTCCGCCGCTCATATTAAAAGATGAATTGGAATCGATTCGTACTCCGCCGCCCCAGCCAAGAGACTTGTTATCCCTTATTACGGCATTACCACTCATGGTAAGTTGTCCGCCATTTAAAACATGCACTCCGCTGGCATTGCCTGAGCATTTATTGTCTCTGATTACTGCCTTATCATTTAAATTAAGGGTTCCTCCGTTTACTACAACAAGAGAATTGTTGTTATCAGGATCTCCTGTGCCTATTCCCCTTCCGCTAAGGGTTATTTGTCCGGATGTTGCTCCGCCTACATTAAGCGTTACTCCGCTTTGCAGACTAATTAAGGTTCCGGCTGTTCCAATCGTTATTGTAGCGCCGGTAGTCGGGCTAACAAGATTGATCGTCTTTGTTCCAGATACCGTGGTTACAGGAGCCTGGTTTTCTATATTCCTTAGTATTTTTATGGTTCCTGTTTGAGTAGTTCCTACACCGTCAAAAGCCGCTTGCAGAGAAGCAGGATAAGTCGTTACTGCGTTGACTGTCAGCTCTATGGCAGGTTGATACAAGAATCCGGTTGAGTTTACAAACCAAGAGTCGCCCATGTAAGGAGTTACCTCAAATCTTGTGCTGTTAGCGCTTATATTCGCCGGAGTTCCGCCTAATACCTGTATTGGCGGCGCTTCCGAATATGTAACAGGGGTAATCCTTGCTACTTTTCCTGTTGGAGTAGCGGCAATTTCTACTGTGCCTATAACCGCTCCGCTTTCAAGGTATACATCGTTATTTCCAACATTGCTATTATTGGTGGATACAGTTATCCTTCCAGCAAGGCTCATAATAAAGCTTCCGTCACTTTCCACATAGACTCCACCGCCATTGCCTGTTGCTGTGTTGCTGTTTAGGCTACCACCGCCTATGCTGAATTGCGAATTAAAACCCACATAGACTCCGGCGCCATTGGGCGCAGTGTTGGCCTCTATGTCTCCACCGCTCTTGGTAAAGGACGCTGCGTCTCCAATGTACACAGCGCCGCCTTTATTGGTTGCGTTGTTATTGGTCATGCTTCCATCGCTCTTGGTAAAGAAACCTCCTTCACCTATATATACTCCGGCTCCATAATCTGCGCTGTTACTACTTATTGCGCCATTGTTCATGGTAAGGGATTTGCCATCGTACATAAATACTCCGCCGCCATTAGCTGTTGCAGTGTTGCTTTCTATTGTTGCAGAGTTGCTCATGATCATGGTTGTGCCAGCTACATACACTCCACCACCGTTAGCAGTTACAGTGTTGCCTTCTATCATTGCATTGCCGCTCATTGTAAAGGAACCATCATAATAGACTCCGCCGCCATTGATTGCCCTGTTTCCTGTTATTACGGCAGTGCCACTCATGGTCATTGTTGCCAGGTTGTTTATATATACTCCACCGCCAACTTGCGATGCTGTGTTTCTTGTTAGATCAGAGTTTCCGCCTATTGTGCCGCCGTTCATGTTAAAGGTTCCGCTTTGCATATAGACTCCGGCGCCATAGACTGCACTGCTTCTTACTATAGCACCGCCATTCATGGTAAAAGTTGTGCCCGCAAAATAGACTCCGCCGCCAAGACCGTCACCTCCGGCTGCAATAGTATGGACGTTTTCTGTAATCCTTACATTGGAATTTAATGTAAGGTTTCCGCCTGTATTTACAGTAATAAGAGCAGCATCGTTAGCATCGCTTCCCTGAAGAGTCAAAGTTCCGCCTGTTGT
>Ga0123353_10004266_pt1 | contig 18365 bp, 10 predicted proteins | sample TergutLab28metaG_3_FD_92763 | JGI IMG/M metagenome (GOLD analysis project Ga0123353, IMG submission 92763) | Labiotermes labralis P3 segment gut microbial communities from Petit-Saut dam, French Guiana - Lab288 P3 | ecosystem: Host-associated > Arthropoda: Insects > Digestive system > Gut ... | reverse complement strand
CAGGATCGAACTGTTCTGCGCGGCGCTGGACACCCTGTGCCGCGTGTATGTCAACGATGTTCTTGTGGGCGAGGGGAAGAACGCCCACATCGGCTACGCCTTCGATGTGACGCAGGCGGTCAAAGCCGGGGAGAATTCGCTGCGCGTGGAGTTCGACGCCCCGATGCGCTACGCCAAGGCCATGGCGAAACAATTTACCACCGCGCCGGATGCGAACTTCACCGGGCGCACGCACATACGTAAGGCGCAGTGCCACTTCGGCTGGGACTGGGGGCCGCGCATCCCCCTGAGCGGCATCACGGGGGAGATCGCGCTGCGGTGCTATACAGGGGCGAAGCTGCTGCCCATGGAGATCACGCAAAAACACGAAAACGGCAAGGTTGCGCTCAGCGTAAGGGCGCGGGCGGAGATGCTCTTGCCCGGGGTAAAGCTGCGCATTACAATGCTCTCTCCCCAAGGCGAGGTGCTGGCGCAGGGGGACGGCGATGCGCTGGACGCACGCATCGAGAAGCCGGAGCTGTGGTGGACGCACGATTTGTCCGGCAGGGCGGAACAGCCTCTGTATACTGTGCGGGCGGAGGCCCTGTATCATGATGAATACATGGACAGCATGGAGCGGAAGATCGGCCTGCGGACCATCGAGCTCAACCGGGAGGCCGACGAATACGGCCGCAACTTCCAGTTTGTGCTGAATGGGGTTCCTGTCTTCGCCAAGGGGGCCAACTGGATCCCCCCCGACGCCTTCCCCGACCGGGCCGAGGCGCAGGGGGTCCGGCGTACCCTGTTGGCGCGGTGCGTGGAGGCCAACATGAACATGATCCGCGTGTGGGGCGGCGGGACTTACGAAACCGACGGGTTCTACGAGCTCTGCGACAGCATGGGCCTGCTGGTGTGGCAGGATTTCATGTTCGCCTGCGCGCCGTATCCCTTCGACCGCGAAGACTTCTTGCAAAACGTGAAGGACGAGGTGGAGTGCAACGTCAAACGCCTGCGGCACCACGCCAGCCTGGCGCTGTGGTGCGGCAACAACGAGCTGGAGTCCTCGGCCATCCTGTGGCTGCCCTATCGGAAATTGCAGGCGGAGCAGGGCAGGTTCTTCTGGGGCACGCTGCCCGGCTGGCTACAGGGACTGGACACGCAGACGCCCTTCACCAGCACATCGCCCACGGGCGGCGCGTTCATGAAGGGCGTGGAGAGCGACGACGAGGGCGACACCCACCTGTGGCACGTGTGGCACGGCCTGCAGGACCTCTCCTATTTCCGCAAACGCCTGACGCGCTTTTGCAGCGAGTTCGGCCAGCAGTCGTTCCCCTCCATGGAAGCCGTCCGCTCCTTCGCGGGGGAGCGCGAGCCGAAACTGAGCGACCCGGCGATGAAAACCCACCAGAAGTGCATCAGCGGGAACCAGAAGATCATGTATTACATCGCGGCGAGCTATCGCCTGCCGAAGCGTTTTGAGGATCTGGTGTATCTCTCGCAGATCACCCAGGCGGACTGCGTGGCCTACGCCACCGAGCACTGGCGGCGCCACCGCGGGCGCTGCAACGGCAGCCTCTACTGGCAGCTGAACGATAACTGGCCGGTCACCAGTTGGTCCAGCATAGACTACGCAGGCCGGGCCAAGGCGCTGCAGTACTACGCGCGCAGGTTCAACGAGCCGGTCTGCGTGACCATCGACGACCACCGGGGCGCCACGAAAATCTTCGTGCACAACGACACGCGAGAGGCCCGCAGCCTTACCCTCGCGCAGGAACTGATGGACTTCAACGGGCGGGTGCTCTACGCCATCGAGCGCCCCGTGGAGGCCCCGCCGCTGCGCGCCCATGCTGTTGCCGACCTGCAGGAGCGCGGCCGCGATCTCGTGCTGCGCGTACAGCTGAAGGACGGCGGGCGGGTGCTCTCCCAGCGCACGCTGCTGTTCGCCAGGGAAAAGAATCTTGATTTGCCGCGCTGCGCGTTCACGTCGAATGCCGAGGTGAAGGACGGCGTCGCCTATATCACGGTGCGCAGCGACAAATTCGCCCGGGCGGTGTTTATCGAGAGCGATTTGACAGGCGGCGATTTCAGCGACAACTTCGTCGATCTGTGCCCCGGCGAGCCGGTGACGCTCACCGCGGACGCCGGCGGCGCGGACGCCCTGGCGATACAGGCGAGCCTGCGTTTCACGGCCGTGAACAACGTCGAGGCGCATCCCCGGGCTGCGCACACGCTCAAGCGCCTGCGCGCCATGACGCCATTGGCGCATTTTCCCTCGTGGGTGATGTTCAAGGTGAGGAAGAAGATACCGTAGCATCCGACGCGGCTCATCCGAACCATCACATGCCTTCTTCCCTCTTTCTTTGCACCAGCATGATACCAACGCCAGCCAAGCCAGCCAAGCCCGCAAACAGCGCAACAGACGCAATCAAGTGGCTGTCGCCGGTTTTGGGGACCGGCACGACGGGCCGCGGCGCGTATGGCTTATCGGCGATTGCCGGTATGCAGGGGATGATCGGGACAATGGGGACGATAGGCACAATGGGAATGAACGGAATGAACGGAATCAATGGGAGGCACGGCTTATCCGGTTTATCATATGTGTTGGTGATAACAACAGTCATGCTGCCGCTTACGGGGAACGACACATCGTTGCCCTGGTAGGATGCCGTATAATGTTCGCCCTGTGTTTCCTCCACCTTATACACGCGTCCCGACCACAGGCCTTTCAATTCGGCTTTGCTGCCGGCGGTAAACTGTACCAGTTCACGGGGGTCGCCTGTCGGCGCCGGGGAATTGTTGTTGCCGACAGCCGAATATGTCCCGTCCTGCTGGCGTTCAAACAGCAGATAATTGTTGCCGGTGACGTCCTTCACCCTTGCCGTGAATACCGTGGTGTTATCCACATTCCAAGCCCCGGGACAGCCTGCCAGCTCCTTGCTGATGACCAGGTCGCCCGTGCCGTGCTTGTATGTGTTATCCACAGTGACGACCGTATTGCCACGGTGCGAAAAGAGCGCGTTATTTCCCTCATAAGAAGCCGTATAGAGGCTTCCGTCCGTTTCTTCCACCGTATACGCACGGCCGACCCACAGGTTGGTCAGTTCGGCGCTGCTGTCCGCGGTGAATTGCACCAACTCACGGGGATTGCCTGTGGGCGCTGCGGAGTTGTTGTTTCCGTTGGCTCTGTATTTGCCGTCAGGCCAGAGATCGAACAGCACATAGTTGTTTCCTGTGACGTCTTTTACTCTTGCCGTAAACACCGTGACGTCGTCTATGCCCCAATCCTCGGGGTTGCCTGACAAATGCTTGTGAATCACAAGGTTGCCCGTGCCGTGTTCGTAGGTGTTGACGACTGTGACGACGCTGTTCTCTCCCTCGGCAAACATCACATTGTTGCCTTGATAACTGATATCGTAGTGGGCGCCGCCGATTTCCTCAACCTCGTACCGCACATTTGCCCAGAGGTTGGTTACGGTCACCGGCTGGCCCGCGCTGATCTTGATAACGCCGCCCGTACCGCTGTCGCCGCTGCCGCTGTTTCCGATGCAGGTATAGTTCGGCCCCGCACCTGAAAACAGCAGATAATTGTTGTTGGTGGCGTCTTTGATACGCACGGAGAAAACGGTTGCTTCATCCACGCCCCAGTCGGGATAGCTGCCGGCCAGCTTTTTGTTGATGACCAAATCGCCCGTGCCGTGTTCATAGGTGTTGACGACCGTCACCGTGCTGTTTTGACCCTCGGTGAATATCGCGCCGTTGCCCTCATAGCTGATAGCATAATTCGCGCCGCTTATTTCCTCAACCTCGTACTTTACGTTCGCCCAGAGGTTCGTGATGGCCGCCGGCTGGCCCGCGCTGATCTTGATGATGCTGCCCGTGCCGCTGTCGCCGCTGCCGCTGTTTCCGATGCAGGTATAATTTGGCCCCGTGCCCGTAAACAGCAGATAATTGTTGTTGGTGGCGTCTTTGACGCGCACCGAGAACACGGTCGATTCATCGACGCCCCAATCTTCGGGAAAGCCCTCCAGCGCTTTCTTGATCACAAGGTCGCCCGTGCCGTGCTCGTAGGTGTTGACGACTGTTATCGGGCCGTTTTGTCCCGGGCTGACCGTGACGCCGTTGCCTTGATAGCTAACGCTGTAGTTGGGACCGGCAACCTCCTCCACCGCATATTCTATATTCGTCCATAAATTTGTTATGGTCACCGGCTGGCCCGCGCTGATTTTGATGACGTCTCCCGTGCCGCTGTTGCCGTAGCATTCGTATACCGGCCCGGCGCCTTTGAACAGCAGGTAATTATCATTTGTAACGTCCTTGACGCGCACCGAGAACACGGTCGAATTGTCAACGCCCCAGTCTCCGGGGAATCCCGCCAGTGTTTTCTTGATGGCCAGGTCGCCCGTCAGCCTGGCGTTGGTCGCTGCTACATAGGCAAGTTCTGTTTTTGTGTCTAGTTGGAGGGGACCGAACGGGTTGCCGCTTGCCAAAATTTGATCCTTAAGTTCAAAATACGGGGATCCGTATTCGTCATCGAAACCGGGAGGCTTGATCTCCTCAATCCAGTAATAATACGCATAATCCGGCGTACCGTTCCCCAGCAGATCCACCTCCATCGGCAGGCCCTGAATGATGGCAAGGCCGCCGTTTTTCAGGGTGAAGGTGTTGTCTCCTTTGTTCACGCTGAACGCGCCGCGGACGGGAAAGTCCGTCAGGTTCAACCGTTTATTTCCATCAAAGGCGGGCGGGGAAGCGCCAATTGCGCCTGTGTTATAATACACCGCGAAGGCGAATTCCTGATCGCTTTCGATCGATGAAAAGTTTTCCACCTGTTTGGAAATTTGAAGGCTGCCAAGGGTGGTGTTGCCGGTATACCAACTGTCCTCTGCGTACAGGCTGACATTTTTTCCTCCCGAAGCGCCGCCGACGAACGCCTGAATCGCGTCCCAGTCCTGTATGTCTGTTCCGGCCGGCTGAAAAGCGAAAACGACGGGCGTGCCCTCGACCACCGGAACCTCCAGCGTCCCCGCCATTGCCCGGACAAGAAGCTCGTCGCCCCGCGGCGGATCCGTGCGGTTTTTTGGGATCGCCATATAAAATGGGGCGCTTATCCATTCCCCGGCCGCGTTGAATGAACCGCCGGGAAAGTATTGGGCTGACAAGCCATCGGCGCCGTATACCTTTGCTCTCGCGTTGCCATTGATCGGGGTTTCCGAGATGCCTGTGGTGAACAGGACGTCGTCCGATTCCGGACCGCTGACTGTCAGGAATACTTTGTCCAAATCAGGCAGGACCGCGCCGGCGCGCAGATTTTCCAATGTCGCCTTTACAGTCATGGGGCCGTAGTAATTGTAAGTGGGGTCAGTCGTCTCATCGTATGTGGCGCCGGTATCGCCAATTTTCACATCAAAGGCTGTGACCGTCACCGTGTTTGCGTCGCTGCGACCATTCCTTCCGTCTTCGACCAGCGCATTGACCAGGGCGTCAAACGCCGCCCGGCTTGCGGGTCTGTTGTCAAGGGTTGTCTTCAGGACCTGGACGCTGTCGCCCGCTACGATTTTCCAGATGGCTACCTTTGTGGCCATGACCGCGATCTCCCTGTCTATGGGGCGGATGGCCGGGTACAGGGCTTGCAACCGCGCGACGCTGGTTTTGCTTTCGGCGTCGTCATCGCCGGATAGATTCCCCGTAGTGGTGTACCTTCCCCTGTAGCCGTTTGCCGCGATCCATTGGACGGCTTCGCCATATGTCTGCATCGCGCCCGACATGTTCCAGGGCGCGGCCTCGACATAGCCGGACACCGTATCGGCCATCGCCCCGCCGTTCCACTGGAAATTGCCGTCCGGCACCCTGCCGTGGAAAGGCGTAAAGGGGTCGACACAGTAGATTTGCGTGGAAACGAAGGGGCTTTCAATGTCGAACGCTCCCGCGCCGGGCGTGCCCACACCGCCGATTGGAACGTCTTCGGGGCCCGTCCACTCGCCACGATTATCGCCCGCGGGATATTTGATGGTGTAGGTGATCTGAATCGGGTCGTAATACCTGAGTACGATCCGATACGGGCCGGCTCCATCGATAACGGCGCCGGCTGCAACAAACGCCGCCTGCATGGGTATGATAACCCCCAGGACCAATGCCAGCACGATGTGAACAATTCGTTTGCTTTTCATTACGAATCCTCCTTATCAAATACTTTGCACCTTAAAATTATAGCTAGATTTTCTAGAGTTTCAACGCAAATGTTGGTAATTTCAACAACGATTTCCTTTAGTTGCTCGAAAAAAATCTGAGACTGTAAATAAAAGGGTAAAATAGAGCATGAATCTTCCATATCGTTCCATTGGCGGCATCTACGCAAGCCAAGAACACAGCGGCGGGACCAAACGCCCCGCCGCTGTGTTTCTTTTGGTGTTTTCAGAACAATGAACCCCTTGCGAACGCTTCAGGGCACGGGAAACCCGCCGGTTTTTAGCGCGGCGTAATAGGTGAACGCCTGGTGGGTATCGTTGATTGAATTCCTCGAATGCGGCGGGAGCCAGCCCTCAATGAAGTAATCCGCAACCGCTTTCACATCGTTTCCGACTGGGAGACGTTTCAACGCGGAGCCCAGGGAAGGACCTATATCCGCAAGGCCCAGCGCCGCCGCATTTCCGATATAGTTGCGCATGAATCCGTGCATGGTCTGATCCTCCTCCCGGCTCACCAAACCATGGTCGGGCGACATCATATACTCCTTGGTGTAGTAGACCTCCACGCTTGGGGCGAGCGAATAGAAATCCTCCAGCACCTTTTCGGTCGCGGCTTGGTTGAAGGAGGGCTCCCGCCCGAATGACGCGTGTATATTGGCGTCCACCAATTCCTTGAAGGCCTGATTGGTTCCATAGAGCTCCTGCGCCGACGCTGTATAGGTGGTTCCGTATTTGCCGTAATCCCAGCGCGCCAGAGGCACCTGCGGCACAAAGTCGTCTTCAAAGCAGAAGCTAAAGATGTTCTTTTCCTCGGCCGGAGCGGTTGTATTGTTGGGCGTAGCAAAGGTGTAGCAAAACACGCTGCCCGCGTCGCTCCCGAGTGCCGTCAGGTTATGGCTCAGATCCGCGGCGAAGAGGTTTGCCACCGCGGCGCCCCGGCTGTGCCCTGTCACGAAAAAGATGATATTCTCCAACTGATGCTGCCCGGCGTAGGCCTCCACGTCCGCCTGCAGCGCCCGGTTGGCCTTTTCGAAGCTCTCATGGCGGGCGTCGCGGCCCACGTCCATGTTACCCCGCCATTCCACGCCGTCGGTGCCGCGCAGCGCCACAACCAGCAGCGCCTGGCCTTCGTTGACATGCTGGTACGCCAATGTGTAGCTGATGTCATGCTCCTCCTCGTTCCCATAGTTCTCGGACTGTATCGATTGATAGCCATCCCGGAAAAGCTGGGAATGCAGGCTTTCGGGAACGGGAGGGTCTTCCCGCTCTGTTTTGCAGTAATAGCTGCCGTCGGCGGCCCAGGCGCTTTCATCATAGGCAAGCATGGCGTAGAGCGCGGCCTGCTGCGCCAGCGCCTGGTCATATTGGTCCGCGTTGTAGTCCCAGACGAGGATAGGGTCCGCATTGACCGCCGGCAAGGTCTCCGGTTCGGTCGGCACGGCGGGCGGGGAGCCGGCGTTGCAGGCGCTGAGCGCCGCTGCCAGTATCAACGCCGCGATTGTGATAACAGCTGTTTTTTTCATGATCGAACCTCCTTATTGTATGTCAATACCAAACACGCGCCTATTTTCACATCACGCCCAGAACAAACGGAACGCGGGCATCCAAGCCCAACCGAAGAAAACGAATTCGAGCACCAGCAGCACCCACTCGTTCCAGCCGGCCCAGAAGCCCCGGTCCTGCGGGAAGTACTTGAAGGCCTTGCTGTCGAACATAAACGGGAGGTCCTCGATAAAGCCCCTGATATTGGATACGCCGGCCATGTGGTTATAGGTGCACTCGAGGTATTCCAAATCCGGGAGACCGCGGATATCGAGACTAGTCAGCCGGTTCCCGTGGCAATAGAGCCTTGTCAGGGAAGAGGGAAGTTTGGGCAGTTCTGTCAGCCGGTTGTTGTGGCACCAGAGGATCAGCAGGCCCTCTGGCAGGGCGGGCAGCGCGGTGAGCTGGTTGTCGTGCACGGACAGGTGCGTCAGCCCGGCGGGGAGCGAGGGCAGCGAAGTGAGTTGGTTGTTGGCGGCGTAGAACTCCTCCAGGCCGGCGGGGAGCGAGGGCAGCGAAGTGAGCTCATTGCCGTAGCAGCCGAGAATCTTAAGGCCGGTGAAGTGCTGCAGGCCCGCAAGGCTCTGTATGCCGCGTATGCCCACCCACAACTCCTCGATATCCGCCACGTCGCCAGCGTAGATGGGCTCCGTATCGGCTTTCTCCAGCAGGGCATACACCCTTGCCCTGAATCTCGGATCGGTGAAATCCAACGAGATGTCACCGTCCGCCGCACTGGCCATCATGGGCAGCATCCCGCACAGCAACACCGCCGCCAGGGCCGCGGCCAGGGCGCGAATGAATGACTTTTTCATGTTGTGTTCCCCTTTTCTATGTGATAGATTATGCGTTTAACGCAGCTGCAAACGGAAATAGTTCCAGCCCAGTTGATTGGCGTGGGGGAAGATGACGTCGACAAAATCGGCGGGGGCGCTGCCGCTGCGCGGCACGGTAAGCGACATGCCCGCGAATGAATGCCCGTCGCTGTTGATATTCTCGATGGGAATGACCTTGGACAGCGTCATCTCGTGTTTTCCGTTGACCTTGTCGACCTTGTATAGATGGATTGCATCCAAATTCGTCGACAGGCCGATGAGATACAGCTGCCCGGCGGTGTCTTCAGCGAAGCTGACCGAATAAGACGCCCCATCAAACTGGAACTCCTTCTGGATTTCCACACCGTCCTTGTACACGGCGTATTCCTGCCAGCCGCGGCCCTGGGTTTCGGCGCCGGAGATATGATACATGATGTGCAGATTGCCCTCCCGGTCGATATACGCGTCGCCCCCGTGGTTCAATTGTATGCTGGGCCTTGTGATCGCCGTGCTCTGGGAGGCTTTGACCACCCTGTGGATGTCCGACAGGGCGTTGTCTTTATAGGTCCAGTAGTTGACCTCGTCGAAAATCGCGCCGAACTCGTCGTCCCGCGGGTCCCATTCGGATACGTTCCAGAAGATGTCGCGCTTGCCCACGACGGTGAGGCCGTCCCCGTTATCCAGCACATAGTTGTAGCAGTGCCTGAACTCCGTCATATGGCGCGGCTGGGCGCCCGTATCGAATTTTTTGGTCTCAGTATTGAAGTGATAGAAGGTGAATGCGCCCGGCCTGCCGTGGTTGCCCGTGTTGCTGGCGCCGATGAACCAGATTTTTTTGCCCTCGGATATGCCGGTGTTCATGTAGGACCAGTGATCCCTGTCATTTATCTGAGGAAAGTGGATGCCGGAATCCCGCAGGGTGATCCTGTCCGTGGCGGGATTGTATTCGAGGACGCCAAGGCCCCGCGCGTGCACGTAGGCGGCGTAGACATTGCCGTCATCGGCGGCGTGCAGGCCGGGGATTTCATAGGAGCGCAGCGTGTAGAAGTAGGTCCACTCGTTACGCGCGGCCGAGTACCTGTAGAGGTTGAATTCATTTTCGCCGCCGGCCCAGTCATTCCAGCCGTAGGCGTCGCTGTGTATGCCGTAGATCACGTACAGGTCGTCCCCCTGCCGGGCGATGCGGCTCTGCTGCCCGCCCCAGCAGCCGCGGAAGGTCGAAGGCATTTTGAGTACCTCGCTCAGGTTGTAGGAGACCACGATGGATTCGGCGGCGTGGGGGCCGGCGGGCATGGGGGGCGGAATGAATTTTTCGCCGGCGGACGCGGCGACGGGCGGCGCTTCGGTCACCGGAAGGTCCGGTTCGGGCTCGCGGCCAAAGCCCGTGATAAAGGCATAGATCCCCGAAAGCAGCATGCAAAGCGCGGTGATCAGGCTGACTATGATTTTCATAGAGGCTCCTTTCTTGCTGGAAAATTAGCTTTGACCTAACTTCAAAAATCCGTCCCAGGCCTCCCTGCAGAACATGTGCCCTTCTCCGCCCACGTGCAGGGCACAGTTGCGCGGGGCGCCCGCGGCCTCGTAGTAGGTCCGAATCAGCGCGAAGGTGGCGTGCGTGGGTACGATGGGGAAAATGCTGTCCTTTTGCCCGGCAACGACCATCAGCGGGCGGGGCGCAATCATGCCGGCCAGGTCGCCCATATCGAACCAGCGGCGGATGCCCGGGACATAGTTGCAGGCGCAGTGGGCGAATGCCGCGATGGAATGGTCGAAGCCGCACACCGCACACACGGGCATGGCCTTGGCCACGCGAGGCTCCAGGCAGGCGATATACATCGTGGCCACGCCGCCGCCGGAATCCCCCATGCAGTAGAATTCCGCCGAACCTTCGAAAGCGCGGGTGAAATGCTCCTGGACCATATCGATTGCGCGCATGACGTCCCACACGCGCCCCGCGAGAAGCGTGCGCCCGAGCAGCAGGGCCGACATCGCGGCCCGGTAGCAATCCGGATCGCCCGCGGGGGTGCTTCCGCACGCGCCGAAGCCGCGCTGCTCCAGCACGAGGGCGCACATGCCCTTCGCCACGCACTGCAGGGCGTAATCGCGGCCGCCCTCAATTTTTTCGGCGTCCCCCGGGTGCTTCGCCTCTCCGATGGAGATGTGCATGCCCGTGGTGTGCCCCTGCAGGCAGATCATCACAGGCACGGGGCTGTCGGAAATCGCCTTGGGCTGTAACCAATAGCAGGGCACGCGGTAGCCGTCCTCGCTCTTGAAGCTGAAGCGGGTACGGAGGTAGGTTCCCATATCCTGCGCGGGCTGCGCCTGAAACCACGGCTTGCAGGGCTGGAAAGTGTCCATTCCCAGTAAGCCAGCCAGTTTTTCGCGGGCGGCCCGCTGCCACTGCTCAAACAGCATGTCATCGGCATATCGCAGCGCGGGGACGGTCTGCAGCAGCTGCTGCAGGTGCAGTTCGTGGGGAAGCATAAAATCCTCCTTTCCCCTAAGGCTCTTTGATAAATGCAATGCTTTTTTGTGCTCCGCCCCCCTCGGCTCCCTCCGGTCGTGTCAGCTACGCTGAGCCATTACTTTAATTCAAATAGAGCCTTAACGCAGCTGCAAGCGGAAATAGATCCAGTTCGAGCGGTCAAAGTTAGGGTAGATGACGTCGACAAAGTCAGCCGGTTCGCTGCCGCTGCGCGGCACCGTGGCCGACATGCCCGCGTATTGCAGGCCGAAGCTGTTGTCGTCCTTGACTTGAATCAGTTTGGGCTCGGACATCTCGAACTGCTTGTCGACCTTATATAGCCGGATGATGTTCGCATTATATGGCAGGGCGATCAGGTGCAGCTGCTCTTCGGTATCCTCCACGAAGCGCAGGGAGTACTGCATGCCGTCGTCGATAAGGCATTCCTTCCTGAGTTCCACGCCGTCCTTGTACACGGCGTACCACTGCTGCGGGCGGCCCTTATTGCTTTCGCATATCTTGAAATACAGAATGTGCAGGTTGCCCTCGGAATCGAGGTACGCGTCGCCCGCTGACCCCATGTGCATGTTGGGCACCGGGCAGTTCGCGCCCTGCATGGCCTTGTCCACCCTGTGGATGTCCGACAGGACGTCGTCTTTGTAATGCCAGAAATTGACTTCATCGAAGATCGCGTCGAAGGTATCCGGCGGCTGTTTCCACTCGGACGCGTCCCAGAAGATATCGCGCCCGCCCGCGAGGAAGAGGCCGCCGTCCCCGTCATCCAGCACATAGTTGTAGCAGTGCCTGTAATCGACGAGATAGCGCGGATTCGCGCCAATATCGAAGGTGCGGGCGATGGTGTCGTAGCGATAGAACGCCATGCCGCCCGGCCTGCCGCGGCTGTTCAGGTTGCCGTTGCCCTGGAACCAGATATACCGGCCCTCGGTGATGCCGGTGCTCATGTAGGACCAGTGGTGCCTCTCGTGGTAAGCCGGCCAGTGGACGCCGGAATCCCGCAGGGTGATCCTGTCCGTGGCGGGATTGTATTCGAGGACGCCAAGGCCCCGCGCGTGCACGTAGGCGGCGTAGACATTGCCGTCATCGGCGGCGTGCAGGCCGGGTATCTCGTAGGAGCGCAGCGTGTAGAAATACGTCCAATCGTTCCGCGCGGCCGAATACCTGTAGAGGTTGAATTCGTTTTCGCCGCCGGCCCAGTCGTTCCAGCCGTAGGCGTCGCTGTGTATGCCGTAGATCACGTACAAGTCATCCCCTTGCCGGGCAATGCGGCTTTGCTGCCCGCCCCATACGCCGCGTTCGGTGGTGGGCATCTTCAGCACCTCACTGAGGTTATAGGAGACCACGATGGATCCGGCAGCGTGCGGCCCCGCGGGCATGGGGGGCGCGACGAATTTTTCGCCGGCGGAGGCGGCGATTGGCGGTGCTTCGGTCGCCGGCGGTTCCGCTTCGGGCTCGCGGCCGAGGTTCGCGAAAAAGGCATAAATCCCGGCGAACAGCATGCAGATAGCTGTGATCAGGCTGACGATAATTTTCATGGCGGGCTCCCTTCATGCCACAAGGTTGTTCGTTGACCATTGGCCCCATTCTGAAGAAAGAAATCATTTGATCACAACGCGCAGGCCCTCCGCCAACGTCAGCCACGCCGCGAAGGCCGTCACCGCGGCGATGCACGCCAGGAACCACGCGTGTATGGTCAGCCGGGCCCCGTAGGCTTTTACCCAGCCCACGTCTTTGACGAGGGGGCCGCCGCGGCGGTCATGGCTGTTTTGCGCGATATGGCCCACCAGGGTGATCGCCTCGTAGAACGCGCCGTAGAGCAGCACCACAAGGAGCAGCCCGGGCGCAAATCCCCAAAAGAAATGCGCGAACAGGATGACAGCGGCCAGGCCCAGCATCCAGGCGCGCCACAGGCGGATGGTTTTGAACTCGCTGAAGCGCACGAAGATGTTCTGCTGCGCCAGGATGTAATACATGAAATAGAACGAAACCAGCGCGGCCACCCGGGCGCTGCCCAGGAACATGAAACACAGCGGCAGGATGCAGTAGACCGGACGCTCGGCGTCCTCGAAGAATTTTTCGTAGCGCAGCCACTTTTTGGAGGGCTCCGCGCCGGCGCCGCGCATGGAGGCCTCGTGCTCCGCGTGGCCCATCAGGCCCCGGCTGAGCGCATAGTCCAGCTCGTCCTTCGTTGGGGGGCGTTTGACGATGTGCGGAGCCAGGCCGACAATGGCCATCAGGACGGCGCAGACGGCGGGCAGTATCCACGGAGCCATATCCCCCGTCAAGTTCGGCAACTCCGCTATGCCCGCGACCCCTGCCGCGTAGCCCGGGAAGAGCCTTGTAACCAGCAGGAAGGTCGCCGAAAAGCCGATCCCGGCCATGGCGCCAAAGGCGCACTCGGCGATTTTCCATTGGTCGATCAGCCCCTTTTTGCCGGGTTTTTCGAGGAAAACCCAGCCCTTTTTGTTGGGGTATCTCGCCCGGCGATGCATCTGCACCGCCAGGGGGAAGCCCAGGCCGCCGGTGATGAAGCAGCCCGCCACAAGCACCAGCGAAGGCCAGTCCCCGCACACGGCCATGAAGACGATCAGCTCCGCCAGAACGCCGAGCACTACGCCAATGCCGTCCTGCCGGTTGACCGAGAAGTAAATCTTTGGGTGGACGCCCTTTTTCGCGTCAAAGGGCCGGTCGAAAATTCTCTCGCCTATAAAGACGGCCACGGGCATAAGGCCGAACAGCAGCAGGACAGTGCGCGGGTTCTGATAGTGTGCCCCCGACATGAACGACAGGAACATGCCCGCCACCGCGCCGAACACGCCGAACCAGACGCCGCCCTTGACGAAGAGACCCGTCATGCCCCGCTTGAAATCATCGGGGGGGAATTTGTTGGAGGTCAGGCCGACGCTCTGCATATAGGACATGTGGCCGCCGAAGTACATCCCCATCGCCCCGATGGCGGACAGTATGTAGGCGTTCTTAAGCAGGAACCTGGAGCCGCTGAACACCGCGAGCATCGTCCCCATGACAGCGCCGGGGAGCACCGCCGCTTTTTCCCCGCCGAGGTTTGTTCCCCGCATGCCCCAGGCATAGGACATGGCCAGGGTGGAAACCGCGATGAACATTACAATGGAAAACGCGCCAGTGAGTTCCATGGCGTACCCTCCTTACAATTGCATTTTCGTGATCGCCGGCGCCGCGAGCGTCTTGGCCTTCGCGGCCTTCTCATGTTATCCGCATCTACATTGTAACGAACATACCGGAGGATGTCAAGCTTTATCCGGCACACGTTCTATAACTTATGTGTATTTTCGCCCCAAGAAGCAACTATTGTTTGACAAGCTCCGACAACTCGTGTACAATGGGATATGACAAATTTTGTGAAGGAGTTATCTGATAATGAGTATAAAGGGTATAGGCAAGTATGTAGTGCTTCGGTACGTGTCCTCCGAAACGGTGCGTTCAAATGCGAATCCGAATTCCGCGGGTCTCGGCAGTCTGGCAAACGGCAAGCAGTTGGAGCTTATGCAGGAGGCTGCCATAAAGCATAACGATTACACCTATTACTTCAAGGTGGTTTTCAACAACAAAACCGGCTACATACGCACCAGATATATGGACGAGGTAAGGCCCAGCGGGTTTTTCGCGGTGCAGCCTGATTACAGCAAGCACGCAAACTACGTCAGAAACAAATGCTCGGGGAACCTGAACGTGAGAACCAGCGCGGACCTCAGCTCCAAAACAAACATACTCCCGAGGAGAGCCGAGCACGGCGATGTTCTGGCGCTCAAGTCCCTGGCGCCGATAAACGGCTGCTGGCAAGTGGAATTTAATGGGCAGACCGCTTACGTTTCCGCGGGCACATCCTACACGGAGCGCGTCGATCCCACGGCCATTCCAGGCGGAAGCACGCAAAACGCAGAATCCGTCAGGGTTATATGTTCGGGGAACCTGAACGTAAGAGCCAGCGCGGACCTCAACTCCAAAACAAATATACTCACAACAGTCAAACCCGGCACCGTTCTGACGCTCAAGTCCACAACGCCGATAAACGGCTGCTGGCAAGTGGAATTCCAGGGGCAGACCGCTTATGTTTCCGCGGGCACATCCTACACGCAGCGCATCAATTCCACGGCTATCCCAAGCGGAAGCACAGCGGTGCAAAACGCACAAAACGCAACATGGGCAGCCATCGTCAACCAGAAGAACCAAACCGTTTCGGTCTATAAGGACAAAACCCTGGTACGCTTCTGCACCTGCACAACGGGCGGCACCACCAAAGACAGGTTGACCCCTGCAGGCACGTTTACGCTGGGACAGAATATGAACGGCTTGCCGGGCAAGAAAAGCCTTTTCCTCTCGTGGCACACCAGCGATCCGGCCCATAAGATTTCCGGCGTGGAGGACCTGACTGTTTTTGACTGCGTAAGAATCACAGGGGCGTATTATTTCCACCGCATTCCGCGGCAGGCCAATAGCAGCTACGACCACTACAAAGTCCGCCTCAACGCTGCCGGCTCGATGGGCTGTATCAGAATACCAGAGGTGCACTCCAGATGGATGTATGAACATTTCGCCTACGGCGGCGTCACGGTGGTACAGCCGTTGTAACAGCGCGGGGCGTTGGGGCATCCTCCAGGGGTAAGGACAAGCGGGTTTTTTTATGATATACTTTTTTATAGAAATTCGTATAAGGAGGAGTGTTTCATGAAGCGCTTAATGGCGTTAAGGCGGTAAGCTGGAAGAGATCGGACTGCCGGACACGTTTTTCGAGAGATAAATAGAGGGGAGCACAGCCATGGGACTGACTCAACAGGAAGGCAGCGTGGTTTCCCTGAGCCTTTCCGGCGGGCATATGTCGCTGTATTCCTACTACAGCTTCTACCTGCGGGAAAAGGACGGCCAGGTGCTGTTCGACGTGCGCTGCTGGGTGGATAATGGAGATGCAAATGGCTATAGCCATAGAGAAATTGTCCTGGAAAACACCGTCGCCGCGCAGGAGGACATGGACGCGCTGCGCGTGCTGTGCGAGCGATATCACTTGGCGCGGCGGCGGGAAACATATCAAAAACCGAAGCCGGGCTCCGGGCCCTTCGTACGCGACGCCCCCACGCGCAACCTGGATGTGCGCTGGGATAACGGCGCGCGGCTGGACGCGGGGATCGACTTCGGCAATTTGGATGATCTGCTGGCTTTCTTTCAGGCGCTTGCCGTGCGGATATACGAGACCAAGCCCAGGCCGGAGGGCGAAATCGTCTCCCTCCCCCTATTCAACGGCGACCATTTCGTCAGATGATCGTATACCTCGCGCTATCCGCAGCCGCATTTTCAATTCAAAACAATTTCCTGGGATTGCCGCGCCCTCATCTCCTCATGTACTTCCCGGAGCTTTGCCCTGTTCAATGGATACGCAAAGGCCATTAGCAAAAACATGATCAGCATCGCCACGCCGGGAATCAAGGTCGCGGCGCGATACATCCCCGCGGCAACATGGGCGGGCTGGACGGCCGCCACGCCGCCGCTGGCCTCTATGTATCCCAGCGTTTTGAGTACCAGCGCGCCGCCGGAGGTGGCCACGGTCTGGCCTATTTTACGGGAGAAGAAGTAGCAGCCGAAGGCCGTGCCCTCGTCGCGCTGGCCCGAAAGCAGGCTCTGGTAGTCGATGACGTCCGTCACCAGCGCCCAAACCTGGCAGGTGAAACAGACCAGCCCCAGGCCGTTTAAGAAACAAAACGCCAGGTACGCCCAGGGGTTTGTCAGTTGCAGAATATAAGCCACGAAATATGCCGCCGCGGTCAACACGAGACCGGCGGCGCAGGTCTCTTTTTTGCCGAAACGACGCACCAGGGGCGCCACCACGAACATGCCGGCCGCCACAGGCGCATTGAAAAGCAGGTTGAACATGGAGTAAAGGCTGGCCTGGTGGAAGTAATCCTTGAACAGATATGTATTCACCGTCTGGGTGTAAACCATCACCCCCACATGCAGCATCGACGCCAGGCACAGCACCAGGAAGGGCCGGTTCCTCAGCAGGAAAAGCATCGTCTTGGCCGCGTTGGGCGGCGCTACGTTTTCGGGGGCCGCGACGCGTTCCTTCGTCATCAGGGAGGCCGCCGCCACCACGCCGCCGGTGATCACCGCCAGCACAATCACGCTCAGCTGAAGCCGGCCCGCGTCGAGAGACTGCGCGCCCGCCGTATTGGTGGAATAAATCACCAGGGGCATAATGACCGTGACCATCGCCGCGCCGATACCCTGTCCCATCGTGCGGAAGGTCGACAGCGCCGAGCGGTCGGACTCCAGGGGCGAAATGACGCTTGCCAGGGAGCCGTAAGGAATATTGGCTCCCGAGAAAAACGCGCCATAGGCGAAATTGGCCGCATAGGCCCAAATGAGCGCGCCTGTGGGGCCAACCTTTGGATTGATGAATAACAGCACGACGCTTACGGCGAGAGGGCCGGCGAACAGAAGGATCCAATGGCGGAATCTGCCTTGCTTGCGGGGTTTGCCGCGGTCGATCAAGCTGCCGGCAATGGGGTCGGAAAAGGCGCCCCATATGCGCGTGATGAGTATCATCGCTGTGACCTGCCCCAGCGGCAGACCCACGATATCGGTGTAGAACAGCATCAAAAATGGGCCCACTAGGCAAAAGGTCAGCTGAAACCCCATGTCGCCGAACGCATAGCCTATTTTGTCCCAAATGGTAATTACAGTATCCTGTACCTTTGTTTTTGGCATGTCACATCTCCCATTTGCATTGCGTAATTGCACTGCTTCAGTATAGCATAGATTTTTACTCTTTTCAATCGCCGCCGCGCAAAACCCGCCGCGCGTTGCCCTCATAGATTTTTTGCAGCACCCCTGCGGGCAAATCCAGCGATTCCAGCAGCTCGCGGTGCCGGCTGTCGTAATAATCCCGTCCATACAGGATCCTGTCCTGCCAGGTTTGCAGGAACGCGCGGGAAAAACTATGATCGCGATCAAGGGCGTTGTGGCCGGAGCCCGCCGAAATATCGCAGTAAAGATTCGGGTATCTCGCCAGCAACTGTTCGATTTTCCCGCCGGGCAGGACCGGGCCCTTGGGATAAGACTGAGATTTGTATAGCTCGTCATTGGAGATGTGGGCCCAAAAGCCCGGCGCGTGGCCAATGAACTTAGTCTCCGGGCACAGGGCAAGGGCGCGCCCGAGAGCGTCTATCCCGCCGCCGTACCACCAGTGCGACACTTCGTACTCCAGATGCAGCAGCACGGGCAGGCCGTGCTCCCCGCAAAAGCGATAGAGCCGCAGGGCGTCGGGATTGTCGTACATCATGCGCAGCTTCAGTTCGCCGCACATGCTTAAATCATACAGACGCAGGGCCGCTT
>Ga0123353_10004265_pt1 | contig 18366 bp, 13 predicted proteins | sample TergutLab28metaG_3_FD_92763 | JGI IMG/M metagenome (GOLD analysis project Ga0123353, IMG submission 92763) | Labiotermes labralis P3 segment gut microbial communities from Petit-Saut dam, French Guiana - Lab288 P3 | ecosystem: Host-associated > Arthropoda: Insects > Digestive system > Gut ... | reverse complement strand
GGAGTACGGGATGTGTACGGAACCATCGGCCTTCGGTTCGCGCCTGATTTGGCACGAGAACGAGCTTCCCTTTGCCGAGCCGATCGGGCAGTCGGCGGAACAGGCCTTGCGCCTCACGAAGCCCGATGTACGCACGGCAGGGCTGTTGCCGTTTGTGTTGCGCCGCCTTGTTCACGCGCGCCCGGCGATTGAGGCGGAGGGCCACGCGATCCGCTTCGCTGTCGCACGTGGACCGCTGAATATCGCATCGTTCCTCATGGGGACGACGGAGTTCCTCATGGCCATGCAACTCGACCCCGAAGGCACTCATGCGATGCTGGGCGTCATCACGGATTTTCTTGAAGATTGGCTCAAACTACAGGCCGCCACGTTCCCGACCATCAGGGGTGTGATGCTGCTCGATGACATTGTCGGCTTCCTCGGCGCGGATGATGTGGCGGTCTTTGCCGCGCCGTACCTCACACGCGCGTTCGCCTCGATTGACAGTGACGTGCGCCTGTTCCACAACGACGCGAACGGCCTTGAATGCGCGTCCCAGCTTGAAGGCATGGGGGTCAACCTCTTCAATTTCAGTTTCGAGCATCCGATTGACGAGATGCGGAACAGGGTAGGGGAGAAGGTCGCCCTGCTGGGCAACATCCCCCCGCGCGACGTGCTGGCCGCCGGGACACCGGACGATGTGCGCAGGGCGGTTACGGAGATGAAACAGGCGCTCGGGCATGATTACACGCGGGTTATTTTCTCATGTGGCGGCGGCATCCCTCCGGGCGTACCGACGGATAATCTTCAAGCGTTTCTTGATGAGGCATTGTGATTTTGAGATTATGTTTTACCACAAAGGGCACAAAGTTTTTCACAAAGGACACAAGGGTAGTTCTTCGTGCACGTTGTGCAACCCTTTGTGATCCTTGTGGTTAAAAAAGGAGTTTATTGATGAACATTCTTGTAACGGGCGGTGCGGGTTTTATCGGAAGTCACACCTGCGTTGAGTTGCTGGAGGCGGGGCACGGGGTCACTGTTGTTGATAACCTCTGCAACAGTTCCGCCGAGAGCTTGGAGCGTGTGACGCAAATCACGGGCAAGACCGTTCGCTTTTATCAGGTGGACATCCGTGACCGCGCGATGCTCGACCGTGTGTTCAAGGTCGAAGGCCCGTTCGATGCCGTTGTCCATTTTGCGGCGTTCAAGGCCGTCGGCGAGTCAACCCGTATCCCGCTCGCTTACTATGAGAACAACCTTTCCGGGACCATCACGCTCTGCGAGGTGATGGAGACGAACGACTGCCGCAACATGGTGTTCAGTTCGTCCTGTACCGTTTACGGCACACCCCCGTCCGTGCCGGTGCGTGAGGATTTCCCGACCCCCGGCGCGACAAACCCCTACGGCTGGACGAAGCTGATGATGGAACAGATTCTCCGCGACCTCCAGCACGCGAGCCCCTTGTGGAACGTGATTCTCCTGCGCTACTTCAACCCCATCGGCGCACACGCGAGCGGGCTGATCGGGGAAGACCCTTCGGGCATCCCGAACAACCTGCTCCCCTACGTGGCGCAAGTCGCCATCGGCCAACTCCCGAGCCTTTCCGTCTTCGGCAGCGACTATCCCACGCGCGACGGCACTGGCGTGCGCGACTACATCCACGTCGTGGATTTGGCGGCCGGCCATCTTCGGGCGATTGACAAGCTGAAAGAATCACCCGACCTTGCGGTTTACAATCTCGGCACGGGGCGCGGGTACAGCGTGCTGGAGGTGGTCAAGGCGTTTGAGGAGGCCTCTGGTCGCAACGTCCCTTACACGCTCCAGCCCCGCCGTCCCGGCGACATCGCCGAATGCTGGGCCGACCCCTCGAAGGCGGAACGTGAATTAGGCTGGATCGCCCAACGCGACCTGCACACCATGTGCGCCGACGCTTGGCGCTGGCAGTCCACGAACCCGAACGGGTTTAGCGGGTAAAAGTGGCGGCGGCATCCCTGCCGCCGCCACGTTATCGCAAATTTATTTTCTCTGCTCTTCAAATAGGCTTGAAACGGTGCGGCAGAAATGGCAAACTAACACATTCACATTCCCGCGCGGGCGGTTATCTCAGTTGGTTAGAGAGCCTGGTTTACACCCAGGATGTCGGGGGTTCGAGTCCCTCACCGCCCACCAAGCTAAACCCGGATGACGCATGAGGCCTGTCCCAAAACGTGCTTTTATTACCGTGCGCCCTGATTTTTTCATTGCTTTTGCCCGCCCGATTATTGACAATAAACGAATGCACATTGAACCCTATTTAGCTGAACGCAAGGCGCTCGTTGAGGCGCGGTTGCTTGCCTGCTTGCCGCCGGAGGGGACGCGCCCCGCGAGCCTCACGGATGCGATGCGTTATGCGGTGTTGTCGGGCGGTAAGCGCCTGCGTGCCATCCTCTGCCTCGCGGCCGCCGAGGCGGCCGGGGGTGATGCGGACTCCGCATTGCCGGCCGCGTGCGCGGTCGAACTCCTGCACGCCTACACGCTCGTGCATGATGACCTGCCGTGTATGGACAACGACGTGTTGCGCCGCGGGCTGCCGACGGTCCATGTCAAATACGGTGAGGCGCTCGCGGTGCTGACGGGCGACGCGCTCCAGACGCTCGCGTTTGAGGTGCTGGCGCGGACGCGCGAAACCACGCCGGGCATGGCCGTGCGGCTTGCCACGGAACTTGCACGCGCGGCCGGGGCGGCAGGCGTGATTGGCGGGCAAGTGGAGGACATCGCCTCCGCACACGCGCCGACACGGGAGGCCATTGACTACGTGTTCCAGCACAAGACCGCCGACCTCTTCCGCGCCGCCGTCCGCCTTGGGGCCATCGCCGCACAGGCCCCGGACGCGGCGCTCGAAAAACTCTCCGCATTCGCGAATGGCCTCGGGCTTGCGTTTCAGGTGATTGACGACATCCTCGACGCGGCCGAAGCGAAAGCCGACGATGAGCCCGAGCTCTCCTGCCTCGACGTCATGCCCGAGGCCGAAGCCCGCGCATGGGCACGGCAACTCACGGCGGATGCCTGTGACGCGCTCGCAGGCCTCCCCGGTAACACCCTCCCCCTCACCGCAATCGCAGACGCCCTCTTGTCGAGGGTGAGTTAGGAATTTGAAATCAGGAATCGAAGGACACATGAAAGAAGGATTTGAAAAATGAAAACTGTGCACCTGCACCCCAAACGCGAGTTCTCGCTGTTGCGCCGCCACCCGTGGGTGTTCTCCGGCGCGATCGCCCAAACCGACGGTACCCCCGGAAAAGGCGAGACCGTGCGCGTCCTCTCGTCGGACGGCACGATGCTGGGCGTCGGCGCGTATTCGCCTGAATCGCAAATCCGCATACGGATGTGGAGTTTCGAGGAGCGCGACATCGGGCCTGCGTTCATCGAGGAGCGTCTCGCGGCGGCCATCGGCGGGCGAGCGGTGTTCCTCGGCGAGGGCTTGACCGACGCCTACCGCCTCGTGAACGCGGAGGCGGACGGCCTGCCGGGGCTGGTCGTTGACCGTTACGGCGACTGGCTCGTCTGCCAGTTCACGACGGCCGGGGCGGAGGCGTGGAAGGACGACATCGTCGCGTCGCTCAGCTCGCTTTCGCCGTGCCGCGGCATCTACGAGCGCTCCGACCTCGACGCGCGCGTGTACGAGTGCCTGCCGCCCGCCACAGGCGTGCTGGCGGGCAAAGACCCCCCGGACAGGATCGGGATCACCGAGCACGGCTGCCGCTACTGGGTTGATGTGCGCGAGGGCCACAAGACAGGCTTCTACCTCGACCAACGGGACAACCGCGCGTTGCTCAAACGCTTCTCAAACGGGTGCGACGTGCTGAACGCCTTCTCCTACACGGGCGGGTTCGGCATCGCGGCCCTGACCGCCGGCGCCGCGTCCGTGACGCACGTGGATATGTCCGAGCCCGCGCTCGCGCTCGCGAAAGAGAACACCGCGCTCAACACGTGCCACCTCGAGCAGTCGGAATTCATCAACGGCAACGTCTTCGAGGTGCTGCGGAAATTCCGCGACGCGGGGCGGTCGTTCGACCTCGTGGTGCTGGACCCGCCGAAGTTTGCGGACTCCAAGGGCGGCCTCGCGAAAGCCGCGCGCGGCTACAAGGACATCAACCTGCTGGGCATGAAGCTCCTGCGCCCGGGCGGCCTGCTGGCGACGTTCTCCTGCTCTGGCCTGATGGCTCCCGAGATGTTCCAGAAAGTCGTGTCCGACGCGGCGGTTGATGCCAAGCGCGACCTGCAAATCGTCAAGCGCCTCCAGCAGTCGGAGGACCACCCCGAGGGGCTGTGCTTCGCCGAAGGGCTTTACCTGAAAGGGATGCTGTGCCGATTGAGTTAGAACACGTTGGGGGGATTGAAGCAGGATGAGGAATTTCGTTTGTTTGATGGTGGCGTGCCTGGCGGTTACGACGGCGGAGGCGCTGACGGTTGCCGCGCCGCCGCCCGTGGCGATTATCCAGGGGCATGACTCCGTGGCGGCGGGGGAGCGGCGGTTCACGGAGTCGCTGGCGAAGCACGTGGAGCGCTGGTACAAGGCGGCGGGCGTGGATTGCGTGCTGTCGGGCGACACGGACTTGAAGGCGGCGCTGGCGGGCAAGCGCGTGGCGGCGCTGGTACACACGGCGCAACCGAACGCGCGGCAGATGCAGGAGTTGAAAGCGTTTGTCGGGCGGGGCGGGAAACTCATCGTGTTCTACTCGTCGTCGCAGGAGTTGGCGGAACTGATGGGGATGAGGGTCGAGGGGTATCTGAAAGGGACGACGGACGGGCGGTGGTCGCAGATGCGGTTTGTGAAAGGTGCGCCGCGCGGTGTGCCAGACACCGTCTTGCAAACGTCGTCGAACCTGTTTGTGGTGAGGCCGGTCGAGGGGCGTTCGCAGGTGATGGCGTGGTGGCATGACCGTCAGGGGAAGCAGACGACGGAACCGGCGTGGCTGTCGTCGCCGCAGGGGTATTGGATGACGCACGTCTTGTTGGCGGACGGGGACTCGGAGGCGAAGGGGCGGCTGCTGCTGGCGCTGGCGGCGTCGCTCGACGCGAGTTTATGGCAACCGGCGGCGAAGCGGCGCTTGGCGTCGGCACGGGACGTTTGCGGCGCGGGCGGTGTGGCAGGGTTGAAAGCGCGGGCGGAGAAGCTGCAAGACCCCGACCAGCAGAAACGTGCGCTGGCGGCGGTGGCGGGGGTACAGAAAGCGGAGGCGAATGCGGCGCAGATGACGGAGGGCAGCCCGGCATTGGCATGGCTGGCGGCGAACGATCTGCGCGACCGGATGTTTGAGACCTACGGGTGGATGCAGAGCCCGAGGAAGGGCGAGATACGCGCGGTGTGGGACCATTCGGGCAGGGGGCTGTATCCCGGCGAGTGGGCGCGGACCTGCCGGCTGCTGAAGGACGCGGGGATCACGGACATCTATGTGAACGTGGCCGGGGCGGGGTTCGCGTATTACGCCAGCTCCGTGCTGCCCCGTGCGCGGGTGTTCGAGGAGCAGGGCGACCAGCTGGCGGCGTGCGTCGCGGCCGCCAAGCCGCTGGGCCTGCGCGTCCATGCGTGGCTGCTGTGTTTCTCGACGGAACGTGCGACGCCCGAGCGCATCTCGGCGTTCGCGAAGAAAGGCTGGACGCTGACGAATGCGGACGGCTCGCCGCGGCCGTGGCTCGACCCGGCCGTGCCGGAGGTGCGGGCGTATCTGGTCAGCGCGGTGAAAGAGATGGCAACGCAATACAAGGTGGACGGCGTGCATCTCGATTTCGTGCGGTACCCGGATTTCCTGTCGAGCCTCGGCCCGACCGTCCGGGCGCGTTTCGAGGCGGCAAACAAGGTGAAGCTGGCGGACTGGCCCGAGGACGTGAAGAGCGGCAAGCACCGTGCGGCGTTCCTCCGGTGGCGGGCGGACCAGGTGACGGATTTCGTGCAGGCGGCGCATAAGGTGATGCGGCGCGACGCGCCGGGCAAGGTGCTGACGGCGGCGGTGTATGGCAAGTACCCCTCGTGCGTGGACGCGGTGGGGCAGGACTGGGAGGCGTGGCTGGACATGGGGATGCTGGACTATGTCGCGCCGATGAACTACACGGAGGACATGGCGAAGTTCAACGAATGGCTGGGCGCACAGACGCGCACAAGCAAGCAGACCCTGAAAATCGTGCCGGGCATCGGCGTGACGGCATCGGAGAGCCGCCTTAACGCGGTGCAGACGATAGACCAGATCAACGCCGCCCGCAAGGCCGGGTGTCCGGGGTTCGCGCTCTTCGATCTGGACACGACACTGCGCCAAGAAATCCTGCCCGTGTTGAGGCTGGGCATCACCGCGCCGACGGCGAAATGAGAATAGGCGTTTATGGTGAATGCGGTCTTGGCTTTTGCGGAAAAGTGTAATACACTACTCTCATTATGCAACTCACTATGCGATTGAGAAGGTTGCGGCGGACGCCTGAGATTCGCCGCTTGTTTGATCGGCCGTTCCCGGCAGCATCGAAATTCGTGTGGCCGATTTTTGTGGTCGAAGGGCAAGGACGGAAAGAGGAAATACCGTCCATGCCGGGGCAGTGCCGCGTGAGCGTGGACCAGTTGGTGCAATGGGTCGAGCCTGTGGCGAAACAGGGTGTCGGCGGCATCCTGCTCTTCGGGCAGACGGAGCAGGCCAAGGACGCGGCCGGGAGCGAGGCGTTTAACCCGCGCGGCGCAGTTCAGCAGGCCATCCCCATCCTGAAACGCGCGTTCCCCGAACTGGTGGTGATGACCGATGTGTGCCTCTGCGCCTACACGTCGCACGGGCATTGCGGCCCGCTCGACCGCCATGGGCAGGTTGACAATGATGCGTCATGCGAGTTGCTCGCCAAGGTCGCGCTCTCCCATGCGCAGGCCGGCGCGGACGTGGTCGCGCCCAGTGCGATGATGGACGGGCAGGTCATGGCGATTCGCGAGGCGCTGGACGAAAACGATTTTAACCAGACCTTGCTGATGGCGTATTCCACGAAGTTTGCGTCCGCCATGTACGGGCCGTTCCGTGATGCGGAAAACTCCGCGCCCTCGGCCGGCGACCGCAAGGGCTACCAGGCCTCGTATGCGAACCTGCGTGCGGCGTTGCGTGAGTCCGACCTTGACGAGGAAGAGGGCGCGGATATGCTCATGGTCAAGCCCTCGCTCTTCTATCTCGACGTGCTAGCGAAACTGCGTGAGCGCACAGACCTCCCTGTCGCGGCGTACAACGTGAGCGGTGAGTACAGTATGCTGATTGCGGCGGCGGAACGCGGCTGGGGCGACCTGCACGGCATGGTGCGCGAATCATTGATGGCGCTCGACCGCGCCGGTGCCGACCTGATTATCTCCTACTGGGCATCGCGCTATTCGGAATTCGCCCGTGTATAATAATGACATTGCTATATGCTGATTTATTTTTAGACAGGATTAACAGGATTGACAGGATTGCGTTGCCTCGAAAAAAATAATCCTGTCAATCCTGTTAATCCTGTCTGAAAAGAAAGCAAAGGCAATGTAAAATGAAGCGCACGAAAATTATAAATCTGCCGTTGGGCTTTTTGCAACGGCTGGAAGCCGTTATCATTGCTGTCCGACGGCAGGGATGCCGTCGCCACCTTAGGTCGCCCCTTACTTCCCCTTCATTGATGAAGGGGTGGCTGCCAATAGGCAGACGGGGTAGTAGAAATAATGTTCCTTAGCCTTCGCCTAGGACAACATCAAGTTAAATTACCATATAGGCTTTCTTGGTAATGAGAGCTCAAAAGGAATCGTGTGTTACTTTTGGAATTTTCATAAAAATATGTTAGACAAAGTTGACAACATCCCCGATACCTGTTATATTTTTACTCGTTTTTTGACAAAGTGTCTTGTTATGTCAATTTGAGCAGATGACCAAGGATTGTTTGATGACACTCGTGTCCTGAACGGAGTTTTTTCGTATAGGAAAAGAGGTTTGTTTGGTCTATACGTTCAAAGGAGGCAGAGAGGATGTTAACGCACGAAAGGTTGTTTAATGAAAACTATCAGGTTCTACTCGTACAAGGGCGGTGTTGGTCGCACATTGCTGACTGCGCATATTGCTAAACTTTTGGCGGCCAGTGGTAAAAAAGTCGTGATCATGGATTTCGATTTTGACGCGCCTGGCATCCCTACTATTTTTGGATTAGACCCTTTTACAAGAGAAAAAGGATTTGTTGGTTTGTATCTGGAATATCAACAAAAAATCGCTAAAAACGTAGAGAATTACGGGGCGAGGAGTATCGAGGAAGGGGATAAGTGGTTGCAAGCACTTTTAGAGGATGGCAAGTTTTCCAAAGGTTTTGCAACCCATCTTGAAACATATTTTGACCCCATGGTCATTGACAATCCGTCAACAAAAGGATGGATAAAACTTCTCCCATGTGGTCGCCTTGACGACAAGTATTGGGCGGGTGTCGCCGAAATCGCCAAAGACAGTATTCCCTTAGCAGAATTTTTCGGCGAGAACAAGGTTCTTTATTTTTTAAGTCATTATATCAAAAACGGATTGAATGCGTTGGACATTGATTATCTTCTCATTGACGCAAGGGCGGGCATCACTTGTTTTGGAGACATATCCCGCTCCATTGCGGACACGGAAGCCTTGATTTTTTGCCCGAATGATGACACCCGTTGTGTTTGGCCACAAATTTGGGATGATGTGAAAGGAGAGCCCCATTATAAATGTTCGCGACCCCGCATTATGAATAAACCAAAATTCGCTTGCATTGTAAGCCGTATGCCGCCAGAGCTCGATGAAGACAAAAGGAAAAAATTTAAAGAAATGGAGGAGTTGCTAACTCCTAAAAAACATAATGCAAACTTTCTTGGAGTTTTACCGCTTCACTCGGATTTGAAGACCCATCTAGACCCTAAATGTCGCCTTGATTACACAAAATATTCCGAAAATGATTCCGACATCGTCCAATTTAATAAGGATGTTTGTGAAATTCTTGTCACATTATGTCCCGAAGTTCTTACTGAGTCAAATCAAAGATTACCATCCGTTGAAGAAAAGGCCAAGGTATTTTGGTGGGAAACTTACCGGAAACACTTGGAAATCACACATATCAACCGTTTATTTGACCTGTATATTAAATACGGCGATATGCGCAACTCCGATAAAACCCGAAATATCGCATTTAAAATTGAAACTTTTCTCCTTTTCTTAAATAAATTTTATGATATGCAGAGCGAAGACTTAGCTTCTTTGCCGGAATGGCAGGATAAATCGAAAAGAAATATCGAATGTCAAAGAAAAATTGATGCGACTTTGACAGAAGCTGGCTTCCAATGTGGCGAAGCTTTTGGGCAAACTTTGTTTCCGCCAGAATCCACAGACTCCCCTGCGGATAAAATAAAAAAATGGTGTGAATTTGATAAACAGGCTGGATTTGGGAAAATGGAATACACAGAAGGAAATAATATGTTGACTATTGAAAAACTTTTTATTCGTGACCAAAATATTACAAAACATCGTGACTATACCGCCTTTTTCACTGGGTACGTGACAGGCGTGTTGTATGCCATCATATCACCGTCTACTACTTTAATACGGTGCGATACGGACAAAGAATCAAATATTACGAAATATCAAATTATATTTCCACGGGAGGGCAAATAGCCATGGAACAAGTATTAAAAAAACCGCCTCATATTTGCTTGATTTACACGGGCGGCACAATCGGCATGCACCCTGTAATGGTTGATGGGGAACGTGTTTTACGACCTCCGGAAAAACCCGAAACATTTTTAGAAATTGCCCCTGAACTAAAAGAATTAGCCACATTCGAGTTTGTTCCTTTGAAAAAACTCAAGGACAGCACGAACATGAACCCGCAGGATTGGATAGATATCGCACAAGAAGTTTATAACCGCCGCGATGGAGGGTTTGATGGGTTTGTCATTGCGCATGGCACGGACACCATGCACTTTTCCGCTTCGGCGGTCGCATTTGCGCTGGGGCGAAATTTGAATTTTCCGGTTGTTTTTACCGGAGCCCAGACAGCGCCAGATGTTCCTCACGGCGACGCGCGCGTGAATTTGATTCGTGCGTTTAAAGTCGCGGCATCGAAAAAATTTGCGGAGGTAGTGATTTGTTTTGGTGATTATGTTTTCCGAGGATGCCGCGCCCAAAAAAAAGACGAACGTCGGTTTGACGCTTTTGAGTCCCCCGCTATGTTTCCTTTGGGGTACATTACCGAGGAAATTGTCGCAAGTCCTTGGGCGAAAACGCCTAAAATAAATCCACCACCCATTCACTTTAAAAACAAATTCGCCACGGGTATTGTGCAAATTTCATTGATTCCCGGTTTGGAACCAATTTTGTTGCATCCTTTGTTAGATTTGGATGATTGCAAGGGCATCGTGCTTCAATCGTTTGGAGCCGGAAACGTTCCCAGTGAAGAACCTTATGCATTAACAAATTTTATTCGAGAAGCGACAAATAGAGGCAAACCCGTGCTTATCACCAGTCAATTTCCCGCCAACGCCACGTTGCACACGGCTTACGAGCCTGGGAAACTGGCGGTTGCGGCAGGAGCAATTCCAACCGGCAACATGACATCCGCCTGCGCAACAGCTAAATTTAGGTGGGTGCTGGCTCAAGTCGAGCAACGATCCGACCTTGACAATCAAGGCAAGATGGCTGAAATCTCCGAAATGATGGCGAGAGCCTACATTGAGGAACTAGACGAACCCAAAAAATAACCAAGCGAGGTGTTTATGACTGAACAAGCAAACAAACCCAACCCGAAGACCAAGGTCTTGATCATTTACACGGGCGGCACGATTGGTGCTGTCCCCAGTGTTGAAGGGAACCCGAACAGCCCATTGGTGCCTGCCAAGAAAGAGGATTTTCAAAAGGTGATTCCCGGACTTGGCGAGGAAGTGGGCATTGGTTGGGACATCATGGGATTGGTTGACGGGCAGGGCAACCCCGTCCCGCCGTTGGATTCCTCCAATGTGGATTCCGAGCATTGGATTTACATGGCGACCTTGATTGAAAAGGAATATGCCAATTATGACGGCTTTGTGGTCTTGCATGGCACGGACACGATGGCGTTCACCGCCTCGGCGTTGTCGTTCATGCTGGACAACCTTGCCAAGCCCGTGGTCATCACCGGCTCGCAACTCCCCATTACGGCGACGCGGACGGACGCCAAGCAAAACTTGATCAACGCCCTGTACATCGCGGGTTACAAGGCCACCGGGCTTCCCTTGGTGCCGGAGGTGGCGATTTGTTTTGCCGACCGCCTGTTGCGCGGCAACCGGGCGCGGAAAGTGAGTTCCAACTCCTTGACCGGGTTTGACACGCCGAATTATCCCCACCTCGGCGCGATTGGTGAGCATATCCGCATCAACCCGGAAGTCGTGCGCCAACCCGCCGACAACAGCCGTTATGCTTTCCGTGCGCACAAACGCATGGAAAGGGAGGTAATGGACATCGCGGTCTTTCCGGGTTTCACTGACAGGCAGTTGAACCAAATCGTTAGTCTAGAGGACTTGAAGGGCATTGTGTTCAGGACGTTTGGCACAGGCAACGCGCCGGATAGAAAGGCGTTTTTAAAGCAGATTGAGTATGCGACACGGAACAAGAAGATCACCATCCTCAACGTCACGCAATGCAACCAAGGCATGGTGGAGATGGGGCTTTACGCGGCGAGCAGTGGTCTTTTGGAACGCGGCATGATCAGCGGCCTTGACATGACGCCGGAGGCCGCGCTGACCAAGATGATGTACATTCTGACCACGCAACGCAACGAGGACATCCAGTTGGAGTTGCAACAAAACCTGCGGGGCGAGCAAAGCGAAAACCTGTTTGAACTGCGTTACGGCGGACTCGGAAGCGAGGACAAGCCGAAAACCGAATACAAGGAACTGTCAGGGCGTCCGCCGGGACCTTTCAACAAGGACGAACTCCGCCGCGCCATTCTCCGCGTGTCGGGCGTTGGCTTGAAGAGCAACGAAACGAATGCGACTGCGCGTGTCCGTGCGTTCATCGGACTGCTTGATAATTATGAAGATCAATCGGTTCCAGAATACGCCGGGGAAATGACGGCGAATTACACGGGCGAAAATGAAACGGTTCTTTTGCTGGACATCACGGAGACGTTTAAAAAAGTTTACACGAAGGATGGTAGTCCGATTTATGTCAGCCTCGTGTCCGATGATCCGTTCTGGTGCCGTGGTTTGTTTGTGACGCTGTTTGCACGGGCGACGTAATGAAAAACGCGGATACATGGGGTACGCCCCTACCCTCGCGCACCGGGGTGTCTGAGGGGAGAGGAAAAGTGAATATCCAATATCCAACACGGAATGGCCAATATCCAAGTGGGGTGCGCTTCGGGAAAAGCTCTCGCAGAGACGCAAAGGTGCAAGGACAGTAAGGGCGAATAGTATTCGCCCGAAAAGGGCTGAAAACGATGCGCCAATATCAAGTTTAATTACTATATCAAAAGGTAGCGCATGGCGTCCTCGCCATGCTTCCCCGAGCACGGCGGGACGCCGTGCGCTACCCTTTCTGCTTCAGGCGGGTTGCCTTTTTACAGCTTCACCGCGATGCCGTCAATGGTCCAGGATTGGAGGGTGATGTGGACGGTGCCGAGGGTGATGCTGACGTCAACGGCAAGGACGGCGGGGCGGGTTTTGGCGACCCAGATGTTCTTGGGTTTGTTGCGGGAGAAGAGCGTGGGGGATTTCGAGAGGGCGTTGACGGCAACCGCATCGACCCTGCCGAAGGGGGTCTTGATTTTCTTGGTCTCGCCGAGGGTGATGTCGAGCGCGTGTGCCGCGCCGTCCATGACAAGCTGGTATCTCTCGGGGGTCGGGGTGGGGTGGCGCTGGAGGGTGTCGCGCAGGGCGAAGAAGAAGGAGACGACATCTTGTGTATTGGGGGGGACGGATGAGGTGATGTGCGTTTTGTCAACAGCGTTGCTCCAGATGCAGACCCCGGTGGCGGGCCAGAGCAGGAGGGTGTCGTTCTGCGTGAAGTCGCCTTCTGCAATGGATTTGGTGACGGTGTGGCGGATACCGTCGTCGGTGGGCTCGATGGCGCACCGGATGGTGGTGTCCACGCGATAGAGTGTCGCGACCCAGGGGCGGCTGCGGACGCGGACGGAGCGGTGGGTTGCCCCGTCGTCGCGTTGTTCTTCTTGGACGGTCATGTTGCCGACGGTCATGCCGAGCCATGAGATGTCGTAGGTCATGACCTCGTGCCGCCCTGCGTGCGCGGTGGCGGGCGCAATGAGGGTTAACAAAAAAAACGCAAAAACCGTTATCCTTACTCGCATATTCACGGTGTTTAGTATATCATAGTGCGCTTCTGTAACACAAGTGGGTATAGCGAAGATGAAACAGAAAATGAAAATCAGCGGATGGCTTGCCGTGGGTTGCGTGTTGGCATCGGGCGCCGCCTTCGGGGAGACGGTGGTTCGGCAGGTCTGCCGCCCGTATGACGCCATCCAGACGATGAGCTGCGAGGTTCGGCGCGATAAGGAATTGCCGGATGGCGATGTGATGCGGATGATGAGCCGGGTGCATTTCAAGCGGCCGAATCTCTTGAATGTCGAGACGTTCAGTCCGTTCAGGCGGCGCATTGTTGCGGACGGCACGACGTATCGCAGTTACGCCGAGGGGCAGTCGAGGGGGTTGATAAGCCCTGTCGAAAAACTGCCCGAGGAGAAACAGGCGGAGCTCCGCATGGTGCCTGGCACCCTTGGCGATGCGCTGGGGCTGTTGCTCGATAAGGAGGAGACGCGCCTTGACCCTCTCGCGGAGTTCCCTGTGCGGGCGGGGTATGCCAGCGCCAACTCGTTCACGGTCCTGAATTTGGACAGCAGTAACCGCCTTGCGCGGCTGGAGGTGTTCAGCGATGCCAGCATGGGGGCGCTTGTCGCACGCACGGATTTCTCCGCGTTTCAGGAGGTGTTGCCGGGGGTGTGGATTGCGTGCCTCCAGCGGGCGGTCGTCACGGCGAAGGGCATCACGGTGGCTGAGACAACCCGCATCGGCAACATCGCCGCCAACCGTGAGATGCCTGCCTCGCTCTTTGAGGCGGAAAGCTTTTTCAAGGGCGTGAGGTTCGCGGCATCCGCTGGCAGGGGCGTGCGCCCTGATGCGCTCCCGTGCGAGATGGATCCTGTCTTCGCGCGGGTGGTGCCGAGTGTCCCTGACGCATGGTTTGCCGCGCCGACCCCTTCAGCGCCCCCCGCCTCTGCCCTCGCCACCCTCGGGCGCGAGAGCATCGCCTTCCCTGCACGGATGTTCATCTCGCTTTACCGTACGCAAATCAGCCCTGCCATCGGTGCGCGGTGCAGCCTTGAGCCGAGCTGCTCGGAGTATTTTGTGCAGGCCGTGAAAAAACATGGGGCATTGGGCGTACCCATCATGGCGGACCGTTTTGTGCGTGAGCCTTCTGTCTTTGCGGCGGCGGAGAAACCTGTCGTCATGCCGAACGGACGCATCCGTTATGCCGACCCGGTGAGCGACCACGATTTTTGGATGTACGCTAAATGAACAAGATGAAAAATGCACACAAAGGCACGAAGGACACAAAGGGCTATGCTGTCTTTTTGGCAGGATTGGTTGCCGTTCTGTCATTCGCGGTCAACCTCTGCGCGGGTGATGCGACCACGCGGATTGCGTTGGACTTTGCCGCTGATGGCGAGCATGAGGCATCTGCCGTGACCTTCCGCCGTCAGGCGCTCTTGGAGGAGGACGCGCAACGCGCGGGGCAGTGGTATTGGTTCGCGGCGTATGAGTATGCGAAGGACCAGAAATGGGCGCTCTCCAACAAGATGCTCGACCGCGCCGAGGATGCCGCCATGATGGATGTCGCGACACCGACGGCATGGCTGCGGGCAGAGAACGCCCTCCGCACGCGCGACTGGAACGCCGCCGTCTTCTATTTCGACAGTATGCGCCTTGGCGCGCCGACGGATGACCTGCGGTTCTTCGCCGCCCGTGGCTCTGCCGCCGCGCATCTGCGTAACCGCGACTGCGCCGCCGCGCGTGGCGTCCTTGCCGAGTATGCGGAAACGCCTGATGCGTTGCTCGCGAGCATTGACCGCTACACCGAGGGGCGCGACAAGAAGCCGTGGCTGGGTGGGTTGCTGGGGGTCATCCCCGGATGCGGCTACCTCTACTCGGGCGAGTATTGGAACGCCACCCGCTCGCTCTTCCTGAACGGCCTCTTTGGTTGGGGCATGTATGAGACGGGGCGGCGCGACCAGTGGGCGGCGTTCAGCGTGATCACATTCTTTGAGGCGATTTGGTTTTCGGGTAGCATCTACGGCGGCATTGACGCTGCCCAACGCTACAACCATGAACGTCTGGATACGGTCGTCAACGCGGTGCGTGGCGACGAGCAACTTCAGCCTGATGCAAAACGGATACCCGTCATCATGCTGGGGTTCAATTTCTAGGCTGTGAGGGTTAGGGGTTAAGGCTGTGAGGCAGTAAGGAGAGAGGTAAGTGAAGAAATACACACGAGTGGTGATTGGGGCGGTTGGGATGGCACTGGTGGCGGGTGCGCAGGATGAGGCGGCGGACATCGTGGTGGAGGTCGAGGCGCGTGCGGTTACGGAAGCACACCACCTACCCGAAATGATTTTCCAAGATGTCCCGGGCGTGTCCATGCGGAAGCAGGGCGAGGGCTCGCCGCAATCCGATATGACCATCCGTGGCGCGCCGTTCAGCAGCTCGGGGTATCTGCTCGGCGGGCTTGCCGTGCGGAACGCCCAGACGGAGCATTGGCAGTTTGACGTGCCTTTGCCTGACGCATGGTTTTCAACGCCGACGCTCCTGACGGGGCTTGACCGCTTCCGGAGCTCGGTCGGCCACCCGTCGGGGTCGGTCTCGCTGGAGCTCGCGCCGATGACGGAGAACGAGCGGCGCATCGCCGGGGGCGGCGGCGAGAAGGGGCTGGCGTTCGCGAATGCCTACGCCACGGAAACGGAAACGTTCGGGAACGCCATCGGTGCGGTCTCCGCCTTCGCGTCCTTTGACCGCTCCGACCGCACAGACGGCTACAAGGACAATTACCTGACCCGCGCGGTGGCAGGCGGACGCGTCAGTGCGGTCAATGATTGGCTACAGGGCGACTTGCTGACCTCGTATGCGTGGAAGCAGTTCGGGGCGCGGGGCTTTTACGGCACCTCCCCGCTGTATCCTGCGGAGGAGGAGTTGAGCAACCTGACGGTTGCCGGATCGCTGAAGATGGCGCATGACGAACAGCAGACCTCGCGCCTGACCGCCATGTGGCGGCGCACGGACGACACCTACCTGCTCGACCGCTACAACCCCGCCTTCTACAAGAACGAGCATATCACCGACTTCGTCGCCCTGCACGGCGAGACGCGCCGCGCGTTCACCGAAAACTGGAGCGTGGATGTGCGCACGGATGGCGAACTGGAAATCCTCGAAAGCGAATCATTGGGTGATTACACGCGGTCGCGCGGTTCGTTCGCGGTGTTGCCGAACTATCATCTCGGCGCATTCACGTTCACGGCTGGCGGGTCGCTCGATGTGTTCACGACCGACAGCCCTGCCTGGCTACCCGCCGCGGGTATCGCGTGGGAGGTGGCAGACAACCAGACGCTCTTCGTCTCCTACACAGAGGCTGTCCGCCAACCCTCCTACACGGAGTTCAACTACAACTCGCCCGCGTCGCTCGGGAACGCCGGGTTGAAGCGCCAACGCACACGCACCACGGAGCTGGGCTGGCGAGGCGAGGCAGACACATTCAAGTGGCACACCGCGCTCTTTTACGAGAACAGCCAAAACGTTGTGGACTGGGTGCAATACACGCAGGGCGGACGCTGGACATCCGTGAACCTCGAAGGGATGGAGGTTGTCGGCGCCGCGCTGGATGGCACGTTCCGCCTCACGCCCTCCACACACTTCGGGCTCGACGCGCTCGCGCTCCACAAGACCTGCGACACCGACTTCCACGCCAGCCGCTACGCATTCGATTACCCCAACATGACTGTTGGCTTGACATGGAGGCAGCGCGTGGCGCATGATGTGTTCATACGCTTACGGCAGGGAGCCTCCGAATTTGCGGGGAACCCTGCGCGGCAAGGCAGCGACTGGTTTTGGGATACGCGCGTGGATGTCCAATGGCAGGTGCCGTGGATGCCGGGGCTTTCGGTGGGGGCGGGTGTGGACAACCTCCTCAACGAAACCTTCCAAGTCTATCCCGGGCAGGCATCGGCAGGCCGGCGGTTTGTTGCCTCGGCAGCGTATCAATGGTAAATCGGGAGACGAAGCATGGACTTACAATCTGTCCCGCTGGCAACCAAACGGATTGGACGCGCGTTCCGCTTCCTCAAGGAGGCGGACTCGACAAACCGCATTGTTGACGCGGAAGGCACGGCAGGCACGGGCGAGGGGCTACTCGTGATGGCGGATATGCAGACCGCCGGGCGCGGCCGCATGGATCGCGGATGGTTTTCGCCCCCCGGCGTGAACCTCTACTTCTCGCTACTGCTGCGCCCCGATGTCGAGCCGCACTGCGTGGCATCGCTGCCGCTGGTTGTCGGGCTGGCGGTCGCAGAGGGGCTAGCCGAATGCGCCCCCGCACTCCAGCCGAAAATCAAATGGCCCAACGACATTCACGTCGGGGGCAAGAAAATCTGCGGCATCCTCTGCGAGATGCACCTCAAAGACGGACGGGTTGACTATCTGGTTGCGGGAATCGGCGTGAACGTCAACATCCTCGCCAAGCACCTCCCCCCCGAACTGCAAGCCACGGCAACATCCATCGCCATCGAGACAGGGCAAACGATACCGCGCGAGAACGTCCTTGCCGCCATCCTCAACCGCTTCGAGCCGCTGTATGACGAATGGCGCGCATTCGGCTTCAAGGCGCTTGCCCAACAGGTGAACATGCTCGACGCCCTGCGCGGCAAACACCTCCGCATGGAACTCTCCGGCAAACCCACCGAAGGCACCGCCAGCGGCATCCTGCCTGACGGCGCACTCCTCCTGAAAACCCCCAAAGGCACAACATCCGTCTATTCCGGCGAAGCGCATATAGTGGGCAGTGGGTAGTGGATAGTGGGGAAAAGTTTCTATAGTATTTCAACTTGATATTGGCGCATGGTAGAGCGGTTTCTCCGAAACCGCCGTTATCACCGTATTGCGGACGGCTCGGAGAGCCGTCCCTACCCAAGGTAGCGCATCGCGTCCGCGCGACGCGAGCACGGCGAGGACGCCGTGCGCTACCTTCCAATCAATTAATTATCATGGCTCTTGTCTAGTTAAGGATTAAATTTTTAGCACTTTTTTACACAGGATGTCAAACAAATCCTGTCCCTTATTGTTAAACCTGAACTCACACTCCTTCAGGTAGAGCACGAACCTCGCCG
>Ga0123353_10004264_pt1 | contig 18366 bp, 7 predicted proteins | sample TergutLab28metaG_3_FD_92763 | JGI IMG/M metagenome (GOLD analysis project Ga0123353, IMG submission 92763) | Labiotermes labralis P3 segment gut microbial communities from Petit-Saut dam, French Guiana - Lab288 P3 | ecosystem: Host-associated > Arthropoda: Insects > Digestive system > Gut ... | reverse complement strand
ACGTTTTAACAGGGAGGAATTGTTAGCACCTCGCCCAACCCCCAAGCTGGAGGACCACCCCTTGTCGGCTGTCCGCGACAGCTTATTCAGTACATTCGCAGCTACCCTTCATATCTGAGGCTGTTCCTCCATCCGCAACCTGAGGACGCGCCATGCCGTGGTGACAGGGACCCACTTATCACGGACTTATTTTTAATGTCTGCAATACATACTTCAGATTCCATGATCACTAAGTTAAGATATATATTTTATCCAATTTAATTAACTTTAAGGACCACTTATTGTTCTAATTACACTTTGATACATATCGATCATGAAACTGCAATTTGTCATAACCCACGCAGTTCTTCAAACTGAGATTCTTGCGTCACTAGACAGTTGGGTTACAAACACACCTTCTGTCAAAATGTTGTGTCCACAAGAAAATTGCTTCTCCTAATATTTACATAAAAACACAACATGCTTAAGTGTTGGTCTGTTGATGAACAGTCCAGTTACTCCCATTTCACATAACATTGTGTATCAGTTGAATTACGACAAATTGATGTTTCGTGAGTGACATCTTAGTTTCCATTTGGACACATTTAATAACTTTCATATTTGGGACAGTTGTCAATGGATGATCCCTCACGCTCTTCCACAGTGCCATCCACATCAAATCATCATTGGCTAACAGTATGATTGCCTGAGTGCACTGCCAGCTGTTACGTTTTTACTTGTGAGTCTGTTTTACCAGTGCCGCGCTTTTTACTTGATGGATTGAGCCTGCAGCTTCATGTTGATGTTATGATGCTGTACTCACAGTTTGACATGGGTGCCTGTTCCTTCCATCTGAACTTGGATCCGCTTCATCATGCCTCATCAGGTCTACAGGCTGATGACCAAGGAATCTGGGTTTGAATTGTGGTCGGACCGAAACAGTTTTGTCTTATCCGTGACACCAAGACCAGCTCTGGGGTCTGTTAGTCACATATCTAGTGGGTACTGGGGGTGCTTTGCCAGTGTGAGAAGTTGACATTTTCCTGTCCAGTAACAGTATAAGAATGCATGCATCAATTCCATTATTTTCACGGTGTGCTTAATTAGGCACCATTATGTAAGGTTTGTGATGCTTAATTCCATACATTTTAATGTATTATACAAGTCATGTTTATCTGGAGCTTGCTGGAACTTATAGGTACCTGTCTCCTGAATTCTTTGATAGATTCTGATGAAACTTCTTACAGGACACTCAATTTGAGTAGAGATTATCAAATGCCAAGTTTTTATTTCATTTATTTTAATGAATTTTATTAATTTCTATCCATGATGAAATTTCACTTGTGACTCATATAATGTATACCATTCATTGTGTAAACATGACATCTTGCTGTCTCCTGGTATGGTGGTTTGCTGGTAACGAAAGACATAAGTTACAAGAAAATTGTATCACCCTACATTATACTGTGTTTGAAGTTTCATTCTCCGTAGTAACCCCTATATTGAAGTAATATGACAAGCATATGGAAACGTACCGGAATCATGATCATTTCAGTCATTTTTGCAGTACATGCACAAATAAACCATGAGTGGGTAACTGCATGGAACCGCCACCTTCAAGTTCTGAGATGATACACCATGTTACATCAGTTGTACCTGTGATATTTGGGCTGCTGATGGCTCTTCCTTTCCTTTGAATCACGATTCAGAAAAACTGGTGATGCGGGTGGAAATGCTTGTGACAGTGAAGGATTTGGATGGGCATGTATGTCATAAAATGTTCTTTAATCGGAAACTGTCATATTCCTCTATCAGAACTGTACAGGAAAAAAGGCAGGCCTTGCAGAGTTCTCAAGAGAAATGATTTACTCTTGCAGACATATAAAAGGCTGGAAGTGACAGTCGTGGTTGTTTCAGACACCTGCTGGCATTTGTGGCAATCCATTTTTTGTCATCACCAGTGAAAGAGGTTATGTTTTTACACGTAATATTATGACTACAATGAGCTTTATATATATAAATACAACAGTAGTCCGACATCACTGGCCTACAAAATACACTCTTCAATACCATACAAACTTTGAATTTTTCCGTTCTTATTTATCATCACCATTTCCCAGCACAGGGAATTTTCTAACTCCCCCGTTTCTGCAGTTCCATTCCTCTCCGTTGTATCATCGCTGATTACATTGAAAGTGACATATATTTCTGTAGGTACTCACTGTTCGCTCATCTTGCCATCTACAGGACAGTTTCACGATTTGACTGCCTTCCCGCCGAGTGATCGGAATCGCAAGTTTCAGTTGGTCAACGACATTTTGTTAGTGCTGTGTGGTAATTGTGGAAAGAAGAATGTTATGTTCAAACTGTGATGTATATTACTTTTAAAACTAGTTACAGTTAGTTTTTACATTAGCATCCATCGTTCTGTAGTGAAAGACATTTGCAAGATAAGTTTAGGTTTAAGTTCTACGAAAAATTTTCACCTACCAAACCATCGTCTCTTCTGCCATTTGCACACACACGTATTTCTAGAGGTAAGTCGCTCTACTTGTGTTGACCATTTTGTGAATCCATCTATTTCACTGTAGCGTTCACGTTATCCCCAAATGTTTAAACTCGAAAAATTCCAGTACCTGTTAGGAAATGCACATAATGAAGTCATAACTAGTTGCTTGTGCGGCAAGTCACAGAGCAGAATGAAGCACTGTTAACCGAAAAGGTACGTGGTGGGAGAAACGGATCTACAAGAACAGGATGTAGAGACGCAAAATGCACTGTTTCAGAACCATTTGTTCAACATCAATACATGCCATCCATAAAATCCTCCGTGGGTTTGAATGAACACTGCAGGCGAACAAACGCATCTGTAGACTTGCGATATATAATTTGAAATAAACCTGTAATTTTATGTCGTCGTCGTGTAGGTGCATGCCAGACGGGCATAGTTTGTGCTTTGGCCTAAAGACGTCATTCCTGTGCGGACATGACTCGGTTTGGGAAAACGTGACAACCAAGGGTGAAGCACATGTTGGCCGGCTTTTTGACCGGAAATATGAGTGTAACAAAGGGGAACTGCCATACACATTACAGGAAAATACCAACAGCTGATTTAGACGATAAGGAATTGGCAGCTTAATTTGATTCCGGACGGCGACGTCCACGATTGGCGTAGAAGTGGACGTTCACACGTCGCGGATGGTTAATGACCCTATCAAGGTTTCCGCCCGAGCTGCTACAAAACCAGTCCCGAGTTACATCTCGTCCGCTGGCAACTGTCACCACCCGCATTCATCCGATGACTCTTTCTACTTCTGTTACTGCTGTTCATTCCGTTGTCTTCCGTTATTTATATTTTAGTCCTCCCTTAAGTTATTCCGAATGAGCAGCTTAAAGCGTAACCGTCTTATAGAATATAAACCTGCTCGCAGTGGTACATTGAAGAGTTTGCGTTATGCAGGATTTGGTTTATCGCGGAGCTGCTCACTGTAGAGCGAACGACGTAATTGTTGCAAGCGACCGATGACGACGCTCATTCTGAAGTGCTGAGCCCTCAGTCCCATCTTAAAAAAACTGTTGATTCCCCTTTACATTATTCTTTTAGTTGTCTGCAGGTTCAGAACACTCATTGGACTTGAGTGTTCAAGTCATTGCTAATTTAATGCCCAGTCTGTCCATCTTCACGTTTTTGAATGGAGAAAAAGGTGCTTTATCTTATGGTGTTCTATTCCCCACGGGTGTTTACACAGATGATTTTGCACATATCCCGACGAGAAAATTGGGTAACCTTGGGTGGCTCTCCCGACGGTGTTACTCAACTTCTTTTCAGTTTTATTCCCCCTGTTTGTGTACTCGACGGTCCATTACCCTGCTCACAAGAGCTCGCTACTAATTACTGTTATGATGAAGGTGATTTTAGTCGAATCTAATTTTTTCTTTAACATCCGGTTAATATTATCCTTCCATCGGTTACAAGGTCTTCTAAGCTGTTTGCTTGAGGGCTCCGTACCATATTCCAGTATGCATTTTTATTCTCTTCCATGTCTGCCACACGCATCCAGTTTTGTTTATAACCGGGTTTTCCATATCCGTATCTGATCCGCTATTCTCGCTTGTACGGCCTTTTTCGGAAATTTCTGCGCCTCATCCGACCCACACTTACTCGTATTTCGGTGGCGCGATGTTCGCTATTGTTTGTAGTTTATAGTCGTAATTTTGTTTTCTTTCGCGGAGGTCAATCACAGTTTTATCAGAAATGAGTTTTTTTTTCTGGTGTGAATAGTGGAGAAGTGTATTTTCGAAAATGAAACTTTCATTTACACTACTGTGGATCGCCATGAATATTCCGCGTTCTGCGATGCCTCATTCACTTGCAAAAGTATCAAAACTTATAAGTTCAATGGTACCAAAATCCCGTGCTCCAAGACGCCGTGGCGACTTAATTTTGTACCGTGGCATCTAATTTTTTGTGTCCTCAGTATGGAACTTACTTCGTGTTACCCTTTTGCCGCCTAGAATCTTGAGGCGGTTTCTAGAGTTGTGGAAAATTCTGGACTTCTGGATCAGCGCCCAAGATAGGTCATACCTGGGTGTTTGAGGCTTAGTACCAGCAGGCAGAATACAGGATAGACGTTTTCAAAAGACCTGGCATATGACTCTATAGATAAAAACTGTCGGGAAATTTCAGCTGCATTTGAAATAAAAAAAATACCAGAGTTTTTATATGAACGCCCACATGCGGTTTTGCACGTGTCTCACGCCTAACCAGCCTGTAACTCTTTGAAGATTAGCTAAATTAAATTAAATATTATTTGGAATGACACATGTCTCGAACACAAGTTGTAAAGGGAAATGACACAAACATTTTGTCTCCAACAGGGCACACACAAGTTGTAGAGGGAAAAAAAACACACAGTGTATCTGCAGTAGGGCCACACAGGTTACAGAGAGAAATGAAACACACATTTTGTCAGCAATGGGGCACGAACAAGTTGTAGAGGGAAACAAAACACACATTTTGTCTCCAATAGGGCACAAACAAGTTGTAGAGGGAAACAAAACACAAATTTTGTTTCCAATAGGGCACAAACAAGTTGTAAAGGGAAACAAAACACACATTTTGTCTCCAATAGGGCACAAACAAGTTGTAAAGAGAAAACAAAACACACATTTTGTCTCCAATAGGGCACAAACAAGTTGTAGGGGGAAATGAAACACACATTTTGTCTACAATAGGGCAGAAACAAGTTGTAGAGGGAAACAAAACACACATTTTGTTTCCAATAGGGCACAAACAAGTTGTAAAGGGAAAACAAAACACACATTTTGTCTCCAATAGGGCACAATCAAGTTGTAGGGGGAAACAAAACACACATTTTGTCTACAATAGGGCAGAAACAAGTTGTAGAGGGAAATGAAACACACATTGTATCTACAATAGGGCACACACAGGTTAGAGGGAGAAACAAAACACACATTTTGTCTCCAATAAGGCACAAACAAGTTGTAGGGGGAAAAACAAAACACACATTTTGTCTCCAACAGGGCACAAACAAATTGTAGAGGGAAACAAAACACACATTTTTTCTCCAATAGGGCACAAACAAGTTGTGGGGGGAAATGAAACACACATTGTATCTACAATAGGGCACACACAGGTTAGAGAGAGAAACAAAACACACATTTGGTCTCCAACAGGGCACAAACAAGTTGTAGGGGGAAATGAAACACACATTGTATTTACAATAGGGCACACACAGGTTAGAGAGAGAAACAAAACACACATTTTGTCTCCAATAGGGCACACACGAGTTGTAGAGAGAAATGAAACACATTTTGTCTCCAATAGGGCACAAACAAGCTGTAGAGGGAAACAAAACACACATTGTATCTGCAATAGGGACCACTCAGGTTACAGAGAGAAACAAAACACACATTTTGTCCCCAATAGGGCACAAACAAGTTGTAGAAGGAAACAAAACACACACTTGTATCTGCAATGGGGCACACACAAGTTGTAGGCAAAAACAAAACACAGTGTATCTGCAACAGGGCACACACAGGTTACAGAGAGAAATGAAACACACAGTTTGCCTCCAATAGTGCACACACATGTTGTAGAGGGAAACAAAACACACATTTTGTATCCAATAGGGCACAAACAAATTGTAGAAGGAAACAAAACACACAGTGTATCTACAATAGGGCACACATAGATTAGAGAGAGAAATAAAACACACATTTTTTCTCCAATAGGGCACACGTACAAGTTGTAGAGAGAAACAAAACACACAATTTATCTGCAACAGGGGACACACAGTTTACAGAGAGAAATTAAAAACATACATTTTCTCTCCAATAGGGCACACACAAGCTGTAGAGGGAAACAAAACACACATTGTATCTGCAGTAGGGCACAAACAAGTTGTAGAGAGGAACAAATCACTTTTTTTTTTCTCCAATAGGGCACATACAAGTTGTAGTGGGAAACAAAACACACATTTTGTCTCCAACAGGGCACACACAGGTTACAGAGAGTAATGGAACAAACATTTTGTCTCCAATATGGCGCACACAATTTGTAGAGGGAAACAAAACACACATTTTGCCTCCAATAGGGCATAAACAATTTGTAGAGGGAAATGAAACACACATTGTATCTGCAATAAGGCACACACAGGTTACAGAGAGAAATGAAACACATATTTTTTCTCCGATGGGGCACACACAACTTGTAGAGGGAAATAAAACACAGTTTTTGTCTCTTCAATAGGATACAAACAAGCTGTAGAGGGAAATGAAACTCACGCTATATGTGCAGTAGGGCACACTTTCTCACCATTGTGTAATATGTTCGAGATAATTAAATGAAATATTTTTGATGGCTCTTATAACTCAAGAATTGTTGGACTAATTATGGTAAAGTTTTATGTTGGCTGGCCCAAAAGTCAGTCAACACAAAAGACTGTGATTATCATTTTGGTACTGTACAAAGTTAGGCCTTTCTGTTCATCAGACATTTCACAGCATTTTGAGTTGTGCACTGAAAATGAAGGATGTAGTTTCAGACAGTTTCTGAAAATACAATGAGTACTAAAGAAATTTACAGCATGTTTTAGTGTGCGTTTTACTAAACATTTAAATGACTCTTGGCCCACTCTGTGTTTGTCACAGCTCATACCTGCCCATGTGTCTGTCTGTCTGTGACTTATTATCAGCAACTAAATGGCAAGGACAAATAGAGCAACCAAAGCTGGAGACTGTTGCTTTATGTCAGGCAATTCGGATATTCGGCCATATTGACCTACAATAAGTTCCACTTTACTTAAGACTGAAAATGGACTTCGTCACTTACAAATATTTGATTTAATTTTATAAGTAGACCGAAAGTAAGAAAAGAAAGCCATCGGGAATTTTTTAGTCTATAATACAGGGTCCTCAACAGAGGACCCTGTATTATAAACTACAAAACTCCCGATGGCGAATATTTGAACCTAGGAGGGACGAGGTAACGGTGGAATGGAGGAGACTACATAACGAGGAGCTAAATGATCTGTACGCCTCACCCAATATTTTGCGGGTGATAAAATCGAGAAGAATGAGTTGGGCTGGGCATGTGGCCCATATGGGTGAGGAGAGGGGGGTGTATAGTGTCTTGGTGGGGAAACCGGAGGGAAAGAGGCCACTGTGGAGACCTAGGCGTAGATGGGTGGATAATATTAGGATGGATCTCCAGGAGGTGGGATGTGGGTATATGGACTGGATTGGACTGGCCCAGGATAGAGATAGGTGGCGGACGCTTGTGAGTGCGGTAATGAACCATCGGGTTCCGTGAAATGCGGGGAATTTCTTGACTAGCTGCAAACCAATTAGCTTCTCAAGAAGGACTGTGCAGCATGGAGTAAGTAAGTAAGTAAGTAAGTCCATAGATCGTTACCTAGCGGCGTGTCTGCTTTCTGTATGTGAAACAGAGGTTTGTATTTTTCCTACCTCTATGCAGTCACGCCTGAAAAGATACAATCAGCATTCTGCTTGTGATTCTATAGAAGGTCACATTAGTATCGTGTGCTGTTTTCTTCCATAAACTGGGAATGGTGCAAGGGGAAGTTGTCTGTGTGCTGTGCATCACATTGTGATGTCGGAAACGGAAAATTAAAATATGACCCACTGTCGAACCCAGCACTGCAGAGGCGAGTGTTGATTTCCGCTACCACCTGCTTGACCCGCCACCTCCCCCTCCTCCTGTGAGAGTCTAGGGTACTCGATAGATAGAGACAATGATGGACGTGGTTGCACATATTTTTGTTAATTTGCTACTTAAACGCTGACAGTTTCTAAAATTGCGTGGAGGAATAAATGGAATTGACATTGGAGAATACAAGTAGCCTTTATTTCGTATATCCCGTTGTGATACTGTATAAATTGTGTTAGAATAAAGACGTTAACTTCCATGGCGATATGCGAATACCTGTCGCCTAGCACTACAAACTTGGAGCTGACTAATCAGTGAATGACTGGCTTACTGAGACGTCCACGCAGCAGTGTTCTTCCTCAGAAGACGAGGGTCGCTAATCAAGAAACACCTAGTGCTTTACGGGGCCTGAGAGTGTGCTAACACTGTGTAATATTTCGTAACATGCCAGTTCTATAGAGCAAGAGGTTTTTGCCCTGTACCCCAACACCGAAAGCCGAACATAATCCTTTGTTGGCTGACAGGGACTTCGTAACTGACCATTTTTGACGGCTATTTCGTCCGTCTTTAGTACAGTATATATATATATATGTATATTAGACTATTTTTACGTATTTATGGTAGTGTTTTACATACTTGTACAGCAACATATATACAGGATGTGCCAAAAGTAGGTATACAGTTTATAGTTAATTACTGTATACCTACTGTATACATATTTTTGGCCCACCCTGTATTTATAGTAATATATCTTATACATTTGTAGTATAGTATCTAATGTGTTCATAATGCAGTGCCATATATTTTCAATGCAGCGTCTTATATATATATATATATGTATATATATATATATATATAAAATATAGTATCTTGTGTGTTAATTATAAAGGAGAGCACTTAATTGTCAATTGGCGTCAGTAATTGAAATATAGAGTACAAAAGAGGGAGAGAGAACTTAAATCGAGGGAAGAAACGGATCGGAATTTTGTAACTTTGATTATCCAGTTTATAAAGCACACCTGACCTTTCAATACAACGAAAACTTGTTTATTATATAGAAAAAATGACTAAATTATTTGGAATAATTTAATACAAATATTTATTAATGTAACGTTCACGAACCCAGTACTTATTTTACTGGAGCTAAAAACAAAATATTTAAACCTGCCCCTAAAATCGTGTCCTTGTACGTTTGGTCCATATCGATTAAACTTTACAAATTTAATATGTTTTTTTTCTTTCGGAAGCCTTGTATGCTCCAATAAAATTTTTATGTGGCCATTGTAAAGTTACACATTCTACAGTAAAAATAAACTGAACACATATCTGTAAAAGAAATGACTTTAGAGAGGCATAGTTAATCGCTTGTCGTTTTTAGTGTACGGCTATGTAATCTGTACTTACGTGCTGTATATCTGAGTTGAGAGGCAGAGAGATTTGTTGACCAAAGTCGAGAGAAATCAGGCGGGAAATGTATTCAGAATTCTCGAAGTCTTGGCGTGCGTGAAACAACAAACTCCCCGCTGAATATCGGCCACCTGTCTACCGCTGCTGCACTCTAGGAGAGTAGTAACGAACTTCCGGGCTATCGAGGGACCAGAGTGCCTGCATAACTCATGCGTCCGGAAATTGCTGCGAGATCCGGCGAACATTAATAACGATCTTTTGGAAAATTATTAATGCATATGGATCTAGAACTGGTCTTCCCTTCCCTTCGCTTTATCTCCAGCTTCACACCGAGTTAGTACGTAGATAAACGCTGCTCAAGTTAAGCACAAATGTTTACCTACCTGGTCCACCTATTTACTTCCGTTTTCCTACCCACTGAAACACGCCCTTATCCCTTAACTGAAGTACAAGTCTGCACACGCACGCACACACCCACATACACACACAGAAAATTCATGTTATCTCGTTTCCTTCGAGGTTTAAATGGTTGGCTACCTGAATTTCTCACCCGATATTAGGATGCTGAATTTGGTATAGGCTAAATCCGAATAACTATAATGTGATGAGGACTGACACATTGTAAACCAACAAATGCACCCGCTTCGCTAGATTTACAATAGTGTTGTTATACGTCAACTGCTACATGCTTCGGTCATCACTGGCCCGTCTTCATGGAGTCGGGGTTGCATAAAATAGTCGTTTAGCATTTTCCTTTATCTTCGTCAGTACGTAGAAGAACTGTCGTTAAGTTCGTCAACGTTTGATTTATAGCAGATGGCTATATGGACAATAATTGAAGCAGCCTGGCACGGTTAGCCCTATCTTGGGGCAAATCTCTTGTTCCTTTTCCATTGCTTGTGTAGTTAGAAAGGAGCAGTCCAATTCTAAGGTCTTGTGAAATGTTTCATAAAAGATTTTACGATGAGGATTTGTTAACATCTCCCTCAACCCCCGGGCTGGAGGATCACCCCTTTTCAGTTGCCCTCGACTGATTATTCAATATATTTGCAGCTACCCTTCGTATCTGCAGGTTGTTTCTCCACCCGCAACTTGAGGACGCTCCATGAGGTGTTGACACGGACCCAACTATCATAGTTCCACTAGTCGCTCTATAATTTATTCGGTTGAGAAATCGTCGTTAAATAGACTATTGGCAGAAGAACAATGGCATATCTGCAACGTTGTGACTATTTATTCGTGTTCGGGCGGATGTCAACTTCAAATCTTGGCCCGAAAACAGGCTGTAATGACTAATATTATTTGACATTTTCTTCAGGCCTTACATTAGGCCATAAATGGGCAAGCACGGCTTACAGAAGACAGTATTTCGGATGTAGTGCAGCTCAGCTTACTTACAAGTGTAGGCAGAATTCCAGCCAAGACTGACATTCCACAGACTGCTGTGCAGCATTTTGCACGAGGTGGCTATGAAACATATCACCTCCTGTGAGCGAAAAACTTGTCACTGGGAAGTCACCCCAGCCGTGTACAGTGATCCTAACAAATGGCCTAGTCACAAGTGAGGCTTTTAAGACAAGGAATTCTGATTTTTCAAAGCATCGAAATCTGCAAGAAATGGTACAAAAGGATTATGAATTAAAGGAAACTGCGGGCCGGTATAGCGAATCGCTACGGTCTGGGAGGTCAGGGGATCAAATCCCAGTAGGATCGAGATTTTCCGCACCCGTCCAGACCTGCCGTGGGTCCACCCAGCTTCCTGTAACATGAGTACCCTGTCTCTTTCCCGGAGTACATCGGTGTGGGCTTAGCGTTGACCACCCACCCCTATCTAGCTCGGAGTTTAAAGAAAAGTAGAGCTATACCTCTACCTCCCATCTGGACTTTAATTGCCTGTTGTATGTTGAATTTTACCTTTTGTTGGGAAACTACCTACCTGGTCCACATTTTATCGAGGATCTTTAATAGCTGTAAATTTGAGGGTTTTCCTGGGAAGAGGACCCATCGCTGTGTTCAGAGACCAAGGCGGTCATGTTAAAAGATTATTTACATGTATGTTTTAATTTAATGCCTTAAGCCTAGCGTTGCAAAAGCCCAGATAGCTCAGCCGATATAGCGAATACGTTACGGGCTGGATGGAGCCGAATTTGAATCCCAGTAAGACAAGAAATTTTCCTCCTCTCCAAAACGTCGAGAACGTCCCTAGGGCCCAAACAATCTTTTATTCCGTACCGGATTTCTTCCGTGGGTGTAAGGCGATCGGGGCATGATGCTGACGACTTATTTCCATCTTGGGTTAAGACTGAGTGGAACCGTACCTCTACTCCCCCTACATGCCTTTGTGGCTTGGGCAGAGACAGCTTTACCGTTTATGTCCTAGCGCGTCAATCGGTAAAGGTGTCGAATTAACCTATGTTTTATGGAACTTTTGTGTATCAAATAAGCTGTAGGACACGGTCCTTGATTTTCGCTAATTCGTCGCATGTGGACTGATGTGCAGGTAAACTGGGAAACAGAAACACTAAACCTCAAATGTGCTGTGTTTCACATTCCGAAAAATTGTTACTTGTAAGTCTGAATAGAACATGCGCGCTTATGATAGTTGTGGTATGATTTCACAATACAATTAATAGAGGTAACTTTGCAATGATTGGTCACCATCATTATCAGTACATAATTTGAATGGTTATCATGTTGTTACCGTCAGTTTACCTCAGATTATGCTCTTATAATAAAACGAACTAGATGCGCTAATTTCTCAAATTTATTTTCGGAGTGAAACTCTACATGTTTCGCACAGTTCCTCTGTCCATCGTCAGGAGTTTCTCATTGTACACACAGCAATGCTATATGTCAGCAAACGTGTATGACATATACCACTGCTGTGTGTACAGTTAAAAACTCCCGATGATGGACAGACGAACTGTCCGAAACATGTAGAGTTTCACTCAAAAAATAAATTTGAGAAATTAGTGCATCTAGTTGGTTTTATTATAAGAATTTGTCGCGATGCGCCGTCACCTGAACGTCAAACTCAGATTAGACCTTCACAAGATCGGCGTTCCTTTGAAGTACTTGCCTAACTGAAACGGCTAAACAACTATCCAGGCACCTCTCTGTGGCACAGTCATCAGATATTTCACCACTACTAATATCGGTGTCAAGCATGGGTCTCATCTTAATAGTGTCCTGGAATTTAGTCCCTTTCTTCACATTGGCCAATTTTGGAGCGGTTTTCCCAATCTGCGAGCGACTATCCCACTTGTGGAGTGGTTTTACCGCTTCTCGAGGAGGTTGTACACTTTCGGAGTGTTTTATCCACTTTTACAGTGGGGTTTCCCACTGTTCAAGTGGTTTTCCCATTTTATCGAGCAATTTCCCGCTTTTAGAGCGGTTTTCCCACTGTCATAACGGTTACATAACCGTGTGATTTCCCACTAAAATTATCTACAACATTTCTTTTACTTTCCACCAAGGCTGTGGGCGCGTTCTCGTATGATCAGTTGGCACTCTGTACCAATTATACTCGTAACTGATATAATTGTGTGCGATTTGAATGTAGAATTCCGGGTCTCCCAATTTCGTACTCATATCGTGTGTCTGTACTGCTGAGGTAAGTTTGGTGCTGTGGGACGTTTCGTCAGTTCATCTAGTGGTGCCTAAATTAGCTTACTTTTATTGCGGTACGAAGAGTTAAATCAACTCTCTCACGCTAATGATACTGTGATGGAAGAATTGACGAGGCAAGGTTAAGGTCTGGTGTTCTACGATGTAGGGAATTTTCACTATATATTGCATATATATAAGGACTGTTTTGCAAGAAATGTGCCGTATAAATATGTAGCTGGTCTGTTTCATTTCCGGATTAGGTGCGTGCTGCAGGAAGAAGGAGTGAAATCATAATGAATGAATGCTTTGCAAAACACTTGATACAGTTAAATGTGTATAAAAGTTTTTGAATCGCATCATTTAGGTAAGTACCATGTTACAAATAACCTGGTAACGTGCAGCATATTTGTGTTTCTCATGGCTCGACAGCCGTATTGGGCGTAAGACTCCTCCACAGCGGGTCTCGAGATCATATTTAGTTAGACACACCATACTTGGTAGGACTCCTCTAGACGAGTGATCGGCCCGTCGCAGAGACCTCTACCTGACAACACACAACACTCACTAGAGACAGACATTGATGCCCTCGGCGGGATTCGAACCCGCGTTTCCAGCAAGTAAGCGGCCACAGACTGACGCCTTAGACCGCACTGCTCCTGGGAACGGCGTATCACAAAATAACGTATCCTATATACCAAGGTAGCGCATTACGCACACAGTTTCTTGATTTGCATAGTTCTCCCTTCCTCCTCCAGGCGCAGTGTTAAATATAGTGGAATAGTGAGTAAGTCCTTGTCAGAAACGTGTCCCAATGCAGTAGATGTTGGGATGGACGAGGGTGTGGAAGACAACACTCGGAACGACGTGTCCTCATTATGTAGGTGAGTGACCTAAACTCTATCCCTAATGTCAACTGTGTGTAGCGCCTCATTTAACCGCAAAATATCTTCGTCTTCCCTACGGAATGCATTCTTGAGATTCGTACGAGACATGAGTCCTAAAATAAAGAGTCGTCACTTTCCAAAACAGAGCTAACCCACCTTTTCCGTACTGCAGTGTGTTTGCTTTGAGATAGACACTGAAATTTTAAATAATGTTTTGATGAACATTCGATTTCAAAGCTTAAGGCGGAGTAGGAACACTGGTCGAAATATCTTGTAGTACATATACGTCTCATAGTTCGACAAAATCCAAAATGTTATTGGTATAATGGAATGACCTTTAATATCTGAATGCCGAAACATGTAGTCAAATTTACACATAAAACTTTTATGAGTTCATGGAATAATAAGGGGCTACGGTTTTGAAATTTTGAGGTCCAAGACCCCGGCGAAGGAGATTTTCCGCACCCATTTATACAGACCTTGAAGCCCACCCAGCATCCTGTAGAATGGGTAACGAAAAGCGGCCGGGGCGTGGCCTTCAACGTGCACTTCCTTTAAGTGCCGAGGTCAAAGAAAATGTAGATCTGTATATTTACTCCCCCTGTATGCCTTTATGATATGTAATAGGTTGAATTTCACTTTCTAGTAAGAAACGTTGCGTCAAAGCAGTCTTTTTTTGGTTAGTTTGAAATAACCTTGTTTTCACAAACCCACATAAGGAATAATGATCATTCGGAATACCGCACGATTAAATGAAGAGTTTGTGTGAACTTAACATCTCTCACAATAGTAAACCATATTATGTTAGATGAAGAGTCTGTGTGAACTTAACATCTCTCATAGTAATAAAGTACATTGTACGAGTATTTTTGCTCTGAAATGTCTTAAGTCTGACAACTAAATTCAGCAATGACGATGACAATTACGTAAGGTCTGATGAAATATAACCTCCAACTTCAAAGCAGAGGAATACTAATGCAGGGAACTTGATAATCTCGCAAATGGAATTCCTAGGAATTGTCTACTTAGTTTTCACTATGCCAACTCGTACTTTTCTCCGCCATGAACCATGTTTAATCGGATAATCAAAATCGGCTTACGTGGAGGATGCTGTCTTGTAGTTAAACGTGCAGCCTAGAGAATCAGCAGCAGACGCACATGTATCTCTTTATTTCCTTTATTAATATCCGGCAATGTGAAACTTATACGAAATGCAGTCACAGAATGTGTTGCCTGAAGCAAATGAGTACAATATGTTAGGAACTCTATAATGTGACGTAGTAAGTTTTCTATGCATTGTAGTTATGTAGGGATTCTTGTGGTCTGAACTGACGAGAGGAACGCCCGACTTTTACATTTGATTGCGCGCTAACAGGAGGGAAAAGGACCTGACTACAGATGCCATCTGTATCAGAAACCAGACTTTAGCGAGGCATTTTAATGGAGTTAGGCCTAATAATACAAAGCCGCTCTTTTGTGTGGAAGTCAATTGGTATGTAGCTGTCTTGCAAAATTGTCCCTCGGTTGGGATTTGTGTAGAGTTCATTTTGAGTAATTGGTAGAGCCTTCAATTGATTATGGTGAGCCGTACCGGCTCTAGGTCAAGCCATGACCTTGCTCCTGGCAAGGGAGAACTGGTTATTTCCTCCCCTGTCCCTTTCCCCGAGGCTATCATCGCGGGCTATTGGCCGGCCGCGCGGAAGAGAAAGGGAGGGTGTTTTCCCCCGAGTTTTCTTTATACGATTTATTTTTGATGTAAATTACTTGACGACAACTCCTTCGGAACTTCAAGTCATCTCCATTGGGCCGCCCGAGAGCAGGAGCTCCGTCTTTGATCGTTCCTGATAGGGCTACGCAGACGCATGGGACATGTACGCAGGTAAAGTTTGTCTTGGCCTCTTTTGTTCCAAATGAAGTTTCGTGTTTGTGAGTCGGGACATATCCCGACGTCCGCGTAGCGCTTCACGTGGTACAAGGGGGTTTGGTGCAGTCTAACCGCCCCGTAAGTTTTGGTTACGTTATTTTTCTGTAATTCATAAAGCAATGTCTTGCCGTTCGTACTGGATTTTATGTACGTCATGTTTGGCATGTTGACTGCTGGAGCTGGCCGATCGTGTTCTTTGTTGCGTATGTATGTTTTGACTGGCGAATGTAAAGTATTCTGTAGTGTGTCTGCCGGAGCGTTGTTTGTACTGTTATAATTGTACTGTTTTCTTATGTATTGTACGCTGTTTCCCAGTGGCAGACTGATGCCGAGTCAATGATTTATGTAAGATTGTATTTGTTACGTGCATTACGATCGGCGCAGCGAGAAGTTCATGTTTGCTTTCGATGTTACTATCTTTTGTATTATATTGTTAATTATCTTTTGCTTATCTTATTCTCTGTCAAGTTAATAATACTATCACTTGGTAAACTTCTTGTGTCTTTTGCATTGTATATACTGACCATTTACCACAAGGCCCCCACTAATCAGGATTCGATCGCCTAAAGTACCGAGGGCGAAACTAGTGCCAGGCCTCGGATCGATACCCAGAGTACCTTGTCGGTCGGTGGAGGCATCCGAGGGCTCAATGGATAAAAACTGAACTTGTTTGTTTGTGTGGAAGAATTAGAAGTCTAATGCATACGTAGGCTATTAATGCCATAAACGGTATTTTCTAAACATCGTGTAATCGTTAGCTTGTACATAGTTTTTACACTTTTTACTTGAGGCCAAAAATATAACATTGATTTGATGTATTTATAAAACTCTCATTAAAAACAATTTTTTGTTTATCTGTTGAAGATAGTTAAGGTAGAGGCGTAACTGAAGCATTGTATGTTATTTTGTGGACATTACATACCGCAAACCTGTTACTGTACATGTTTTGATTCATTTGCTGATTGCTGTTCAAACAAGAGAGTTCCAATCACTAACTATCCATAAACCCACTTAATCTCAAATAGAGGTATCGTAAATGTTGCGTATTGATTGACTGACAATCAAATAACGCAGTTGGTCCAGTTGAACTCGCCATTAATGTTTCACACAATAGTTTCACAACTGTACAGCAGAAGGATAGAGTGAGTGCTTTTACATCAAGTAGTGTGTCGGCTGGGCCGTGCTAGCCATTGAAGATTCTAAGTTTTAATCTCACCTAGATCTAGGGTGTAAGTGACAGCAGCAATGTATCTTACTTACATTCCGGGTGTGTCTGGTGAGAATCTGTTTGTTGGCGTGTTATTGTAATGGCATAAGATAGGAATTATTTCAAAGTTCTTGTATAATATTCTTTTAAGTTTCGTACACACATGAAGCTTTTAGGTTAGCTGCTTAAAATTCGTTCAACTTGTTGTAAGGTCCAGCCAGGCAATAATTTGAATTTATTTATTTATTTGAATTAATAATTTGGAAGCATTTCTTTGTTTAAAATAATAAACCCCAAGAGTGATCTAAAGAGATCGAATTACGTAAACACTTCTTATAATTTGCTATCAGATCTGTCAGTAAGCACAGGGATGATTGCTGACCGTTACTGGCGTCCCTTACATTTTACAGACGCTCCTAGCCCCTGCATTAATTAGAGCTCAAAACAAAGCATGTGTAGTCCTGGTCTTACGACTCAAGTTCCCTAGAGTGGAATCAACGGCTACTGCATTGTAACGTAGAAGGGAAGCTCTTGCTACATGTTTCAGCTGTCGCATTTTCACACACTGCTTCAACAGGGGCCCAATTTCCTTCTGCTTTCAGAGTATACCCATTGTGCAGACACCGTGTATTAATGGAGGATTCTATAATAGTATATAAATAATGAGATGACGTAGTTCTTTTTACCTGAGATTTCTGCGTTTAAATGCGACGCTAGTACTAAATTGGGCTGGTATTTGATTCTTCACTCCTTGTCTCCCAGAAATATAGAAGTTACTTGAAAATTCTCTCTCTCTCTCTCTCTCTATATATATATATATATATAATTCCGTGTTCATTACGGCTTACACAAGTCGTGGCATTGTTAAGGTACAGAAAAACTGAATTATCCTGCCTTACCGACAGTAACAGGGAAATCTTTCAAAAATTTTTCACTCTGTTCCATCTAATAACATATAGGTGACCTCGATACTTCTTTCGTTGTAGTGGCTAGCCTGCAAGCAAAATACCAAGAAATTTTGCTCCGATTTGGCCCCGATACCTCAGTCGTTGTAGTGGCTAGCCTGCAGGCAAAATGGCCAAGAAAGTTTGCTCCGATTTGGCCCCCATACCTTAGACGTTGTAGTGGCTAGCCTGCAAGCAAAATGACCAAGAATGTTTTTTTT
>Ga0123353_10004261_pt1 | contig 18373 bp, 12 predicted proteins | sample TergutLab28metaG_3_FD_92763 | JGI IMG/M metagenome (GOLD analysis project Ga0123353, IMG submission 92763) | Labiotermes labralis P3 segment gut microbial communities from Petit-Saut dam, French Guiana - Lab288 P3 | ecosystem: Host-associated > Arthropoda: Insects > Digestive system > Gut ... | reverse complement strand
TCAAATGGCGAGATTTTTTTTACCACAGAGGCACAGAGACACACAGAGGAATCAAACCATTGCGAACGATGTTTCGAATTTCCAGTGCCTCTCTCTGTGTCTCTGTGCCTCTGTGGTAAAAAATCGTGCCTCTCGGGAGAACTGAAAAACCCTGGGCCGGAAAAAACGCCGGAAAAAACGCTGTGTTCCTCCACACCTCTGTGGTAAAAATAAACTCACCATGCGACACACCGCCCTCATTCTCCTGGTCGTTCTCGCCGCCCTCCCCGGCTGTGCGCCAGAGGTGAAACCGGCGGGGCGGTACATTGCGCCGCTGCCCAAGCAGCAGGCCGACGCCTATCCCGAGACGATCACCAAACGATTCATCTCGCTGGCCGACTTCGAGGGAACCACCGACGGCGTGAACCGGCAGTTGCGGCAGTTCACCTTCAGCCGGCAGTCGTCCGGAACGCGGCGGCTGATCGTCACCGACTCCCGCACCGGCATCGGAGCGATGGAGGTCGTCCTGCCCGCCAAAACGCAACTCATCTACAAACCGGAACTGCACGACTTTTCCGGCTATTGCCTGCTCTCGCTCGCCATTCACAGCGAGCAGGTTCGCGACGACCTCCGCGTCACCATCACCGCCGGCGACGCCAGTTGGACCAGCCCCCCCACCCTGCTCTACAGCGGATGGAACACCGTCCTGTACGACATCCGCCGCCTCGAACGCCTCGCCAATTTCGACATCCGTTCCGTCCGCGAGCTGCGGCTGGAGTTCATCGACTCCGCCGAACCCGTCTCCTTCCGGCTGGACGACGTGATGCTCATCGACAACCGCCGCGATCTGCCCGCCCCGCGCGGCGTCACGCTGCGGAAGGAGGCCCTCGACTACGCCCTCACCCTCCCCGGACTGGACGCGCCCATGAACCTCGCCCAGGACGCCGACGGACTGTGGCGATGGGGCAGCGACCAGCCGCTGGTCTACCTGGCCGGACGCGACGAAAACCTCTCCGACGTTCCCCGCGAGAGGCTGGCGCCGATGGGAACCCGCCGTGTCGGCGTGGTTGAGGTCGTCGAGAGCAACCGCATCCGCGTGCGGTGGACCAACACATGGTATTTTCCGTCGCGCGCGGGGCAGTGGGTTTCGCTGGGCGTGCGGCGGGTGCGGTGGGAGCAGACGCTCTACGGTGACGGGCGCGTGGTGACGTTCCTGGAGTTCAACAATTCCGGCGGGCCGCTCGTGACGGGCATGATCGTGGGGTTCCCGCGCGAGGTGGCCGTGTCGGGCCTGGAAATGCTCGACGAACTCCGCCTGCCGCAGTTGACGACGGTGGTGAAACGCTGGAGCTACCTCGACGTCTCGCCGGTCCCGCAGCGGCTGACGTTGCAGCGGAACTACCTTTCGCCGACGCGGGTGACGGTGACGGTGGGCGACGTCGCCATCGCCCCCGGCGACCTCGACCGCGACGGGTTCGACGAGTCGCAGGGCTGTTACGTGCTGACCGCCAAGGCCGGACATTGCCGCTTCACGCTCACTCCGCCGGTGGAGGGCGTGAGCGACCCGGTGTTCCGCGTGCAGGGCCCATGGCGGGATTTGCCGAGCATCAACTGCGACGGCATCGCCATCACCAACGCCGTGCACCTCCCCGCCGACCACAGCGTCCTGTTCCAACTCCCCGGCCGAATCACACGAGAAACCTCCGTCGAAGTCGAAGGCGTGATCGCGCGGTACGAAGAGTAGCGCGTGAACTGAGTTTGCCTCGTACGGCAAATTGCCGTATAATACTGAATGGAGCATTGAGGAGATTCGACCATGACCCTGCTGAAACAAAAACAAAAACGAACCGCCCGCCGGGACCTGGTCCGCATTGACGCCCGCATCCCGGCCGAGGTCAAGGAAGGCGTGGTGATGGCGGCCGGTCTCCAAGGCCGCAGCCTGACGGATTTCCTGGTCACCGCCCTGACCGAAGCCACGCGGAAGGCCATCGACGATCACACGGTCATCCGACTCAGTCTGGAAGATCAGAAGGCCATGGCCGCCGCCCTGCTGGGGGAAAGCCCCGAACCCAAAGGCCTCGACCGCCTGCGCCGCGCCATGCGCGACCACGACCGTTGGGTGGAGAGCCGATGAATCACTACCGTATGGAACCGCTGGACGTCGAAGGCGCCCTCCACGACCGCGACGCCTTCACCTGCGGCGAGGAAACCTTGGACCGATACATAAAAACCCTCGCCGCGCAAGACATGCGGCGAGGGTTTGCTCATGTCATCGTGGCGGTTCGACCGGATACCCCGGCGGTTCTGGGCTACTACACGCTCTCAACCGCGTCGGTTGATCTCACCAGCCTGCCAGAAGAACTGCGAAAAAAAATGCCGCGTTACGGACAGGTGCCTGCCGTGCTGCTGGGCCGTCTGGCCGTGGACACGAGCGAACAAAGACGGGGACTGGGTACCAAACTGCTCGCCAACGCCGTGAAGCGGGCGTTGCGGAGCGAACTGGCTTGGGCCATGTTTCTGGTCCGGGCCAAACATGAACAGGCCGTCAATTTCTACCAACGGTTCGGATTCATCCCGTCCGCAAACGACCCCCTGCTGCTTTGGCTGCCCCGACGGTTGGCGGAATCCGTTTAGTCCGAAGTCACCTCCCCGCGTTTTCGGTTTCTGCCTGCCTATACTTTGCCCGCGGATTCGCGCGGACAAGGAAATAACCATGACGATCATGCTCGTGGCGGGCGCCAGACCGAATTTTATGAAAATCGCTCCCCTGATGGCCGCGATCGGCTCGCGCGAGGGGCTGACGCCGTTTCTCGTGCACACGGGGCAGCACTACGACGCGCGGATGAGCGACCTGTTTTTCCGGCAACTGTCCATCCCCCAGCCGGACGTCAACCTCGGTGTCAGCGGCGGCTCGCACGCGGCCCAGACGGCCGCCGTCATGACCGCCTTCGAACCGGTCCTCCTCGAACACAAACCGCGGGCCGTCCTCGTCGTCGGAGACGTCAACTCCACCCTCGCGTGCAGCCTGGTGGCCGCCAAACTCGGCGTCACGCTCGTCCACGTCGAAGCCGGCCTGCGGAGCTTCGACCGCTCCATGCCCGAGGAAATCAACCGACTCCTCACCGACTCCATCAGCGACCTGCTCTTCTGCACCGAGCAACGGGCCGCCCACAACCTGCTCCACGAAGGCGTGCCGCCGCACAAAATCCACCTCGTCGGAAACGTCATGATCGACACCCTCCACGCCAATCTCGACGCCGCCCAAACCTGCCCCGTCCTCGAACAACTCCGCCTGACCTCCAAACGCTACGCCCTGCTCACGCTGCACCGCCCCGCCAACGTCGACGACCCCGCCGTGCTCACCCGCCTGCTCGACGCCCTGCACGTGATCCAGACGACCCTGCCGGTGGTGTTCCCGATCCACCCGCGCACCCGGGCCACCCTGTCGCGCGGCGACGCCGCCCGGCTGATCCAGGCCATGCCGAACCTGAAGCTGATCGAACCCGCCGGCTACCTCGAGTTCCTCAAGCTGACCGCCCACGCCCGCGTGGTGCTGACGGACTCCGGCGGCGTGCAGGAGGAGACGACGATCCTCCGCGTGCCCTGCCTGACGCTGCGGGACTCCACCGAACGCCCCGTGACGGTGGAACTGGGTTCCAACCGCGTCGTCGGCACCGAGCCGGCCCGCATCCTGTCCGCGTTCCGCCAGGTGATGTCGCACCCCCCCGAACTCGGCCAAACCCCGCCCCTCTGGGACGGACAGGCGGCCGGACGCATCGCCGAGGTGCTCCACCGCGAACTCGCCCCCCGCCGTGGCGTATACGTGAAAGCGAACGCCACCTCGGCGGCATGATGTTTTCAACGACTTGTCTCTTTGCGCTGTAGAACGTTCCTGTCCCACACGTTGCCTCGTACGTCTTCGCCAAGACCGAGCGGGATTACACGGATTACAGGATTAACGGATTGCAGAAGCCGAACCATTGTTCCACACGACAATCCTGTAATCCCGTAATCCGCGTAATCCCGCTCGGTCTTGGCGAAGTCAAACTGACATACATATATCCAACCGAATTGAAATTGACATCCTTTCCACGGGGGAATTCTGGTACAGTCGTCAACATGATTCGTTACGCATTACGCCTGATGGTCTGTTGGATTGTCCTCGCCGTGGCGGCCGTCGGTGTGGGCGGATGTGCTTCGGCGGTGAATTTTCCGTGGCAGGACATACCCGACGACGCCCAGCGCGTCGGCGCGTTTCGCGCGTACGACGGCGATCGCGGCGGGCGGGCGGACTTTTTTCTGTTCGTCAACGAACAAGGCCGCGTGGACCGGCTCGGCTACGGAACCGCCGACGCCGGCTGCGTCGCCGACGCGTCGCTGGAGATCGTCCACCTCGACGACCTTGACCTTCGCGCCGCCCGGCACGTCGTCATCATACTCGACGGCATCGGCTACGACGTGCTGCGGGAATTTTACGACCAGGGCCACCTGCGGGTCTTCCATCCGCCCTCGCGCGTCGTCTCGCCGTACCCGTCGCTGACCGATCTGTGCCTCGAAGACGCCCTGAACCACATCCCCGCCGCGGGCATGGAGGCGAAGTATTTCGACCGCCACGCCAACGCCATGGTCGGCGGGTCGATGAACTACCTCAAAGGCGCCAACCAGCCCTACGACGACCTGCTGCACTACCGCGCCAACCTCATCATGGACGCCCTGGGCTACCTCGCCCCCAGCCGCGTGTTCAAGCACGAACTCAACAACGCCAAAAAGGCCTTGGACAAAACCCGGAACGATTCGCCGGAATTCCTCGCGTATTTCGTCAGTTCCGCCGGACTGGGGACCGCCCTGGGACAGGCAGGGCAAATCGAGGCCCTGGTGAACGTCGAGCGGCTGGTCAATCAACTGTTGTACGAAACGCGAGGGCAGATTCGCCTGACGATGTTCGCCGACCACGGCCATACGTACACCCCGGGCCGGCGGGTCCCGCTGGAGAAGCACCTGGCCGCCCGAGGATGGAACGTCGTGGAGACGTTGCAGGGTCCGCGCGACGTCGCCTACGTGCGGTTCGGCCTGATCACCAGCGCCAGTTTCAGCACCGACAGCCCCGCCGAACTCGCCGCCGACCTGGTGACAATGGAGGGCGTGGAGTTGGCCAGTTTCGCGTGTGACTTTCCATTCGGCCCGGTCGTGGTCGTGTACGGCCCCGGTGGCCCCGGCAGCAACAGTGCGATCATTCACCGCACGGACAACGACGCATACTATTACCATGCACTACAGGGCGACCCGCTGAACTATTTACCGATTCTCGCCAACGTGCCGCGTCAGGAGGACGGCTCATATCGCGATGCTGACCTGCTCGCCGCCACGGCCGATTGCGAGTACCCAATGGCGCTCCAGCGGTTGTGGCGGGCACATTTTGGCCTGGTGGAGCACCCGCCCGACGTGATCGTCTCGCTGGCAAACGACGTATACAGCGGTTCGCGGTGGATGGCCTTCTTCGCGACGGTGGCGTCAACGCACGGCAGCCTGAACCGCGTCAACAGCACCACCTTCGCCATGACCACCATCGCCCCGCTCCCCCCCATCCTGCAAAGCCGCGACCTCGCCCCCGCGCTCGAACGACTGCTCGGGGAAAGGTTCCCGAGGCAGCGACAAGTGACCAGCGACAAGTGACAAGAGCAGGAATGTCTGACGTATTTCCTGTTCTCGCACCATGTGAACGTTTTGAAAAACAAAACGTTCCTGCTCTTGTCGCTTGTCACTTGCCGCTGGTCACTTCCTTCAAACAAATCGCCCCCACCGGGCACGCGGCGGCGACTTCCTCCGCACATTTCGTCAAGCCTTCGCGTAACGACCGGCCCAGCGGCACGCCGACGCGGACGCTGAATCCCCGGCCGATGAACGTCAGACCGAACTCTTCGCCGCGTTGTTTGGCGATCCGCACGCACAGGCCACACGAGATGCACTTGCCGCTGTCGTAGATCGCCAACTCGTGCGTGTCGTCGATGACGATTTTGCGTCGAGGCCCCGCCACACCAGAACCGCCGCCATGTTTCGTCGCACCGTACACCGCCGCCCACCGTCGCAATTGGCAAGGCCAACCGGCCGGGTCCGCCCCGCCGCCCGCCTTGCGGCAATCGCAATGCAAACACCGACCCGCCGCCGTAGCATGGGCGTCCCGCCCATGAGTCGCACGGGCGTCTCGCCCGTGCCCGACGCATGGCGTCGCCGTTTCGTTCGCGTTTGGCTGTGATGTGAACGTTTGGTCCAGTGGCAACGGTTGCATGGGCGAGACGCCCATGCGACTCACGGGCGGGACGCCCGTGCTACGGCTGGCCGCACGCGCCAACTCCCGCAACTCCGCCTCGCTCGGCGAACCCAGTCGGCACGTCCAAGGCCGCGGGGGCGGCGTGAACTCCCGGCCGGCGAGCATCGCGTCGATCGCCTCGACGACGGTCAGCGCGTCCGCCCCGGCCCGAACGGCCAATCGGCCGGCCAATCCCGTCACCGCGCCAGCCGCGAACACGCGGGGTCTCGACGTTCGACCGCACGCGTCCACCTTCACGCCACGCGGCGTCACCTCCAACCCCAACGCCTCCGCCGCCTCCGCCGAAAGTCGACCCGTCGCCAGCAGCACCGCGTCAAACTCCGCCGACAACGCCGACAACGCCTCCGCCGCCCGCACGGCGACGCCGTAACGAAACTCCACGCCCGCCTCTTGAATCACGGCCACATCCGCCGCCAACACCGCCGCCGGCAATCGCTCCGCCTCCACCTGACGCAATCCGCCCCCCGCCGCCTCCGCCGCCTCCACCACCACGCACCCGTACCCCCGCCCCCGCAAAAACCACGCCGCCGACAGGCCCGCAGGACCGGCGCCCACGACGGCGACACGGGAACAACGTGTCGCGGGCGTCTCGCCCGCGTTGGGCGCTCCATGGGCCTGGACATTGGAAGACGTCAAGCCTGCTTCATCACCCGACGCGGGCAAGATGCCCGCGAGACACGAGGGCAAGACGCCTTCGGGACGCGCGGGCGGGACGCCCTCGACACGTGCCTTTTCCGCGACGGCCGCCTTGAGCGCGCAGATCGTCACCGGCCCGTCCAGCTTCCGACGGCGGCAGGCGTGTTCGCACGGGGCGGGACACACGCGGCCCAGCACGCCCGGCAGCGCGATGCGCGCCCGCACCACGTCCGACGCCTCGGCCCACCGCCCCGACACGATCAACCGCAGCATCCGCGGAATGTCCATGCCGGCCGGGCAGGCCGTCTGGCACGGCGCGACGCAATCGCCCGCGTGATCGCTCAACAACAGTTCCAACGCCGCCCGCCGGGCCTCGCGAACCTCGGCCGACCCGGACTCCACCACCATGCCCTCCGCCGCCAACGTCGCGCACGCCGGAACCAGCGCCTCCCGACCGGCCACCTTCACCACGCACACAAAACACGACGTGCATGCCTCCACGCCGCGAAGGTGGCACAGCGTCGGAATCTCCACGCCAACGGCCCGAGCGGCGTCGAGAATCGTCGCGCCCGGCGGGATGGACACAAGTTGGTTGTCGATCGTGATCTTCATACCGAACCCTCAACCGCAAGCACGAATCCGAAATTCAAAATTCGAAACAAATCGAGACTGTAACGTCGTCGGTGTGGTTTCGACCGCGGAAAACAACCGAGCAGCCTCCCCGGTCTCGTGTCGAAGTGCCGGCACACAGCCCCGGCAAGGGGCGTCTTGGGTAGCCCAGGGCGAGCGGTACTCCGCGAGCCCTGGGTGCGGTTGTTTTTTCTCCTCGCATCATCGTTCGCTGACGCCACAGGCCGCAAGTCGAGCACGGGTGCCGGTGCGGTATCGAACGACGCCCACAGGGAAACAGCGTGCGTCATCGGCCGCCGTATTCGCACGATGGCGTGACACACGGCCAGTGGCGCGAGCGAACCGTTATATGAGAATAAAGAACCGCCAACCCAGGGCTCGCGGAGTACCGCTCGCCCTGGGCTACCCAAGACGCCCCTGCCGGGGCTGTGTGCCGGCCCTTCGACGCGAGACCGGGGAGGCCGATCCATTCGTCTTCCGCGCCGAAACCACACACCTACGTTGCCACAGTCTGAACAAATCACAAAAGACAAATTCCCCAAACCAAACGCCCACGCAATACGTCTTGCCCTCGCGTCCGGACATTGAAGTCGCCGTTTGGAATTTGTTGTTTGCATCGTTGGAATTTGTTTCGAATTTCGAGTTAGGATTTCGGATTTTCGCCGCTTCGTTGCTGTACGCTCATCGCGCCGGTCGGGCACACGGTTCGGCAGATGCCGCATCGCGTGCACAGGGCGTCGTCCACCGCGTGGCGGCGATGGGGGCGCATCGTGACGGCGTCCACCGGGCAGTGCTGGGCGCACCGCGTACAGCCGATGCACGTCGGGCCCACCACGTACCGAACCAGCGCTTTGCACCGCCCCGCCGGACAGCGGCCTTGCACGTGGGCGTCGACTTCGTGGCGGAAGTATCGCAGCGTGGAGAGCACGGGGTTGGGCGCGGTTTTGCCGAGCCCGCACAGGCTGGACCTTCGGACCAGCCCGGCCAATCGCTCCAGTTCGTCCACGTCGGCGGCCTGGGCTTTTCCGTCGCACAGGGCGGTGAGAATGTCGAGCATTCGCCGCGTTCCGACGCGGCAGAACGTGCAGCGGCCACAGGACTGGTCCTGCGTGAATTCGATGAAGTAGCGCGCGATTTCGACCATGCAGTCGGCCTGGTCGAGCACGACCAGCCCGCCGCTGCCCATGATCGCTCCCGCCGCCGTCAGGGCGGAATAATCCACCACCGTGTCGGCCAGGGCCTCGGGAATGCACCCGCCCGAAGGCCCGCCGATCTGGACGGCCTTCCACGTGGCGCGGGCGTCTCGCCCGCGTGACGGTTCCTGTGACGGCGATTCTGTTATTTGCGCATTGTGGTTTTGCACATCCTGGCAACATGGCCCGTTCAACGCGGGCGAGACGTCCGCGCCACGGGAAACACCGCCGCCGATGTCCTGCACGATCTGCCGCAACGTGACGCCCATGGGCACTTCGATCAATCCGCCGCGGGCGACTTTGCCCGCCAGGGCGAACACCTTCGTTCCGCGGCTGCTGTCGGTGCCCATCGCCGCAAACGCCGCCCCGCCGCGACGCAGAATCCACGGAACCGTCGCGAACGTCTCGACGTTGTTCACCAGCGTCGGCCGACCGTGAAGCCCCCGCGACGCCGGATACGGCGGCCGCAACTTCGGCATGCCCCGCCCGCCCTCCAGCGACGCGATCAAGGCCGTCTCCTCCCCGCACACGAACGCCCCCGCCCCCTGGCGAATCTCGACGCTCAAACCGTCCAACCACCCCGCGCCGCGGGCGGCTTCGATGGCCGCCGACACCCGCCGGACGGCCAGCGGGTACTCCGCCCGAATATAGAAAATCAACTCCGCCGCCCCCACCGCGTGCGCCGCGATCAGCATGCCCTCCAGCACCCGGAACGGGTACGACTCCAGCAGCATCCGGTCCATAAACGCCCCAGGGTCGCCCTCGTCACCGTTGCAGATGAGGTAACGTGGCGCGGGCGTCTCGCCCGCGTTGTGCGCTCCATGGGCCTGGTCCGAAGACGACAAGCCGCCTTCGCCAGACGCGGGCGGGATGCCCGCGGGACGCGCGGGCGAGACGCCCGCGCCACGGTCCAATACGCTCTGCCACTTGGCCCACGTCGGGAACCCCGCGCCGCCGCGGCCTCGCAGACCGCTCGCACGCACCTCGGCGATCACGGCCTCGCCCGTCATCGCCCGCGCCCGCTCCAAGGCCGCCCAGCCGCCCGTCTGACGATACTGCTCCACGTCCAGCGGGTCCAGCAGCCCGCAGTGCTCCGTCGCCACGTGCCGCTGAGGCCCGAGGTACTCCGCCGCCGCCCCGCTGCCGCGATCCATCGGTGAAACGGCCGCGGCGGGACTGCCCCACAACGCGTCCAACCCCGTCACGACCGCCCGCGCCAACCGCCGCCCCGCCGTCACGGGCCGAACGTGACGCAGCACCACCGCCTCCACGTCCGCCGGCTGAACCTGCGCGTACAACCACGACCGCCCGTCCGGTTCGGCAATCTCCAACAGCGGTGTCTGGTGACACATCCCCACACACCCGACGTTCCGCACCCGCGCCGCCAGCCGCCACCGCGACAGCACCCCCTCCAACGCCGCCATCACCGCCCCACTACCACGGGCCTGACAACACGAACCCAGTCCGACGAGAATTGACGCCACGCGACGTGACGCGGGCGTCCCGCCCGCGTTGTGCGCTCCATGGGCCTGACCGCCGGAAGACGCCAAATCGTCTTCGCCAGACGCGGGCAGGACGCCCGCGGGACGCGCGGGCGGGACGCCCGCGCCACGGGACGCGCCACGTGTCGTCCGCAGCGCCTGAAAATCCGTCAACACCCGCCCCACCGCCGCGGGCGTGAGATGGCCGAACGTCACCTCGTCGATCTGCACCGCCGGCGCCAGCGTGCAGCAGCCCAGACACGCCACGCGGCGAAGCGTGTACAAACCGTCCGCCGACGTGTCCTCCTCGCCCGACAGCGACAACTGCCTGGCGAACGCCTCATACACCGCCTCGGCCCCGCGGACGTGGCAGGCCGTGCCGTTGCACACGCTGATCACATGCCGCCCCACCGGTCTCCGGCGGAAATGCGAATAAAACGACGCCACCCCCTCGATCCCCGCCGCCGAAATCCGCGTCCGACGACACACCCGCTCCAACGCCGCCGCCGGCAAATACCCGTACCGCTCCTGAATCGCCTGCAAAATCCCCACCGTCGCCGCTTCTTCGTTGCCCAACCGGGCGAGAATGGCGTCCACGGGCGACAAGTCAAGTGGTTCCGCGTCGAGGGTCATGCGTATCTCTCCTCGAACACGCACGGCGCGATCGCGGACAAATCCTGCAACCGTTCCGCCAGGCCTGACGGAACAATTTTCGTCTGTCCGCCGTTGATGGGCAGGGCTTCGCGGATGAACTCCGTCCGCACGGCCTCCACCCACCAGGGGCCGAAATATCGCGAAAAACTGCCGAGCACGATCACCTGCGGGGCGACGAGGTCGGCGAGCATTCCGCACACCTGCCCGGTGCGGCGGGCGGAAACTTCGAGCACGGCGCGGGCGTCGGCGTCGCCCTGCTGCATCCGTTCGTGCAACCGTCGGGCCGTCACGACCACCGGACGTGACGCGGGCGTCTCGCCCGCGTTGTGCGCTCCATCGCCCAGGCCATTGGAAGACGTCAAGCCTGCTTCGCCAGACGCGGGCGGGACGCCCGCGTCACGTCCCCGCGTCTCCGCGTCGTCGTTGCAGGCGTCCTCGAGTCCGTTGCGGTCCGGCGCGGCAAACCGATTCGGAAACATCATCGCGGCCAGTTTCGGCAGGCCCTCGCCGCTACAGAACGACTCGCTGCACCCGGCCTTGCCGAACATCACAGGCCCGTCGTCGGCGAGGCGAACATGGCCGATCTCCGGCGATTGCCCGGCCGGGCCCCGCAACACGCGGCCGTCGATCATCACGCCCGCGCCGAACCCCGTTCCGCACGTCAAATACGCCGCATGCGTCGCACCGACGGCCGCCCCCCACAACCACTCCGCCTCCAAACACGCGGCCGCGTCGTGCTCCACCACGACCGGCAGACCCAACTCGCGCCGCAGAATTTCCGTCAGCGGAATGTGATCCCACCCCGGCAGATGCGGCGGCGAAAGAATCTCGCCCGTCCGCGTGTTGAGCGGCCCGCCGATGCTCACGCCTACCCGCGCAACGCCCGCGAACCGCCCCCGCAACGCGCGGGCGTGCGCGAGGAACACGTCGAGCATGTGTCGCGGGCCTTCGTGCGCGTCGCTCGCCCAGGCTTCGCGGGCGAGCACTTCGCCCTGCGCAGTCCCCACCACCGCGGCCGATTTCGTCCCGCCGACGTCCCAACCCAGAATCAACTCTTCGTTTTGCATAATCAGTCCAGCCAATCCGACGGCGGTTCGCTGAGCGTGGGCGTCGGGTTTTGCAGTTCATCGCGATACAGCATCAACATCGTGTCGGCCGCCTGCTCCGGCTGCGCCAGCGCCGCCAACAGGTCGAACTGCCTGCCGTCCGCCGACGAGGACAACAGCTTGTTATACATCTGGGCCGCCGCGGACAGGTGCGTGTCGTTCACGCCGTCCATGTCGATACCCGACCCCGCCAACACCGCCCGCGCCGCCGCCAGCGACGTCAACTCCGCCGGCACCGTCACGCCCAATCGCACCAACGCCGGCGCGATCGTCGGCTCGGCCCCTTCTTCGAACGGCGACACGCTCACCCGACCGTACTCCGACAACAAAAACGTCCGGGCGGAATCGGCATCCCGCGACGCCAACACGACGGCCGCCCGACGCCGCACGCGCGACGTCGAGTCCTCGGCCAAATCCGTCACGCATTGCAGAATGTCCGCGTCGTCCAGCAGGACCGGCGAGTCGCCCACGCGAGAGAGAAACTGCAACATGGCGTCCTCCAGCCAGAGCCCGGAAACCTCCCGCCACGCCTCCGGCGACGACAGCAGCGTCGCCAGCGTTTTCGTCCGCCCGCCCTGGAACTGACGGTCCACCAGTTCCCGCACCAGGTGCGACTCCTGCGGCGTGATGAAGCGGTCCGGCACCGCCAAAATCCGGTCAAACTCCGCCGCCAACCCCTGCACGGAGTCCGACACCACGGCATCGCCCGTGTCGGACGACGAACGATCGCTCGACGCCTCCTCCCGGCTGCACGCCACGCACAACAACGCCGCAACGAACATCACGCCGCACCATCCAACGGTTCGCAAGGTGTCTGTGTCTTCTCGCTGTTTCATCCTGTCATCCTTTACGCCCATCCCAAAACGTCTCATGTAAATCGCCGCCTCGCCTGTTTGGCCCCGATCCCCATCACGTCGCGGTACTTCGCCACGGTGCGGCGGGCGATTCGGATGCCGTGTTTGGCCAGTTCAACCACGATCTGGTCGTCGTTGAGCGGGGCGCGTTTGTCCTCGGCGTCGATGATTTCGCGGAGTTTGGCCCGGACCGCGTCCCAGGCGACGTCCTGACCGTCCGCCGTCCGCGTGCCGCCGCTGAAGAACATCCGCAGCGGAAAAATGCCGATCGGCGTCTGCGCGTACTTGCCCGCCACCGTTCGGCTGATCGTGGCCACGTGCACGCCGACGCGCTCGGCCACGTCCGCCATCGGCAGCGGTTTCAACGCCTCGCTGCCGACATACAAAAACTCCTTCTGCACGCGGAAAATTTCCTCCGCCACCCGCCGCAGCGTCGCCCGACGCTGGCTGATCGCGGAAATCAACCACTCGGCCGAGCGGATGTTCTGCCGCAGGAACGCGCGGGCCTCGCGGTCGGTGGAGCGGTTTTTCGCCAGGCGGCGATACGACCGCGAAATCGCCAACCGCGGACTGAAATGGTCCGGAACCGTGACGGTGACGTTGCCCTGCTCGTCCAGTTCGACGCGGACGTCCGGCAGCACGGCCGGGGCGGACCGAGGACTCACCAATGACCCCGGCCTGGGGTTCAACCTCGCCAACCGGCCGATGGCCTGGCGAATGTCCTCGACAGATCGGCCGATGCGGCGGGCGATCTGCGGCAGGCGGTTCATTTCGATGTCGCGTAAAAAATCCCGCACCAGCGTCCGTTCGAGTTCGACGTCGCGTCCCCCCGCCGCCTGGGCCTCCAACTGGAGCATCAAACATTGGCGGAGGTCGCGGGCGGCGATTCCCGGCGGTTCGAGCGTTTGGAGCGGAACAATGGCGTCGCGAAGGGCCTGAAGCGGCAGGCCGCTGGCGTCGGGGCTTTTGGCGATTTCCTCCGGCGGCGTGCGGAGATACCCGTCGTCGTCGACGAACGTGATGAGCACGGCCCCGGCCCGCCGGGTCAGATCGTCCACCTCGACGAACACCCACTGCTGCTGGAGGTACTCGTGGAGCGTTTGACCGTCGGCGGGGGCGTTGGCCAGGGCGTCGAGTTTGCGGTCGCGGTCGCCCTCCTCCGCCCGAGGCCGCGACGGCGCCTGGTCGGGGTACAACCAGGGTTCGAATTCCTCCTGAAACTCCGACAGTCTGCGGAAGTCCTCGTCGGCCCCGCCCTCGCGGACGACCAGGGCGGACTCGCCACGGTCGGCGGCCGGCGAGGGTTCGGTGGGCGGGGCGGCCGCGTCGGTGTCTTCATCGGCGGGCGGTTTCATTTCCAGCACGGGGTTGGACTGCATTTCGGCCTCGACCCGCGCCTGAAGGTCCAGCAGCGGCAACTGAAGAATCTCCATCGCCTGGATCATCCGAGGCGACAGCTTCATCTGCTGCTCAAGGCGGGTTGACAGTTCCAAACGCATAGCCACGCTCCGAGACCATTCTACAAACCGGCGAAAAAAACCCAAGGGAGAAACGATATCCTTCGTCACACATGGGCGTTGTTCGGGATTTTCGGTACGATGCGTTGGGTTTCCCAGTCGGGGTTGGGTGCGGTCGTCGGTCAGGAAAGGAACCTTTCGTCACGGAAAAACGTCGCTGGTAGAAAACCGCTTACAAGTGTATAAAAGCAGCGATACAGGCGTCGTTGTGCGGAAAAATCGTTCCCGCAACGTTACATCGGCCATCATGGAAGGAAAACCGACAATGAACGTGCACCGTGGGATCATCGTCAGCGTCGGACTGGGCCTTGTCGTGGGATGGTTCGTTGTGCAATCCGCCCTGACGGCAAAGCCGGCGACCCAGCCAGCGGCCGTGCCGGCCTCTGTGCCCGTCTCCGACAAGTGTCTGCTCTGGAAGGTCGAACTCCCCGGCCGCGGGTGGAACTCGCCGGTCGTGCTCACCAGGGACCTGGCGATTTTTCACAGCGGCGGCGACCGGAAAATTTACGCTGTCGCGCGGGCGGACGGAAAACCGAAATGGGAGTTCGAAACCGGCTGTGCCATGTCGACGGTGGCCCTGCTGGGCGACAAACTGATCGGCCTGGGCTATGACAAGATCGGTCCGGTGGCCCTGGAAGCGGCCTCGGGCAAGGTGCTCTGGCGGAGCAAAAACGGCTACGATCACACCTACGCCGCGGACAACACCCTCATCAGTAACAGTTACACCCACAATCCCGATGGTCTGTGGGTCCAGCGCATTCACCGCCTGTCGCCGGAGGACGGCACGGTCGTGTGGACGAAGAAGGTGACGGACTATATCGGCGGCAGTCCGATCGCGCGATCGTACGTCTCCATGCTCACCGCCGACGTATGCCTGATTGGCGTCGGGCACGGAAAGGACGAGCAATCGCTGTCGAGCGTCATGGTGGCGATCGATCCGGCGACGGGCAAAAAAATGTGGGCGATCGACGGGATCAACTCCGCCTGGTTCATTCGCGACGGGCGGGTGTATGTGTACTGGCAGCAGGAGTACAACCGCGTGGGGGTGACCAAGGCCTACGACCTCAAAACCGGCCTGGAGAAGAAAACAACCGTGACGTACGACCACGATGGTTACTCGCAACTGGCGGGGGATTATCTGCTGAGCCATCGAGCGTTCTCCGCGGAGTTGGAGGCGTACGATTTCGCGAGCGGAAAACGGGTCTGGCACTACAAGCCTCGCGGGGCCGGCGAGGTGCTCACGAAATGGCCCGGGCTCATGTATACCTCAACCGTCGACAGGTTTCCGGTGGCGATGCACGACGGCGCGGTGTTGCTGATCGTCAACGACGGCCTGCTGGCGGTGGACCTCAAAACAGGCAAGCCGCGGTGGAAATTCACCATGGAATGCACCAACCTGTACGGGCTGGTGGTGCGGGACGGCATCGCGTACGTCATGGACGACGGCTATCCGATTCGCGATCAGCGGATAAAGATTCACGCCCGGCGGGGCGACCCTCCCACTCCAAAGAGCACATGTTATCTCTACGCGCTGGATCTGACCAAGGCCAGCCAACTCGGTGTCCCGCCGGAATACGAAGCCGCAACGCCCAAATGACGAACCTCGAATTCTGGCCAAACGAACGGATCGCGCGACCATACGCCAAACAACTGCCGCTGGAATTGCACGTACTGGATGACTATCACCTGCGGAATCATGTGATCGCCGCCGCCCAGGCACTCTACGGTGTACGATTCAAACCTCTGGCACCCCTGCTGGCCCAAACAACGCGTCGCCGCCTACCCCCCGCCAGAAAAGAAGGGCACTCACTCGCCCTGCAGGGCGTGACCAGGGCAAACGCATGTCACGCGACGCAAGCGGCTTGAATGACCGCAGGCCCTGCCCGTAGGCGCTGTGGATCGGTGTGTAGCACGACGATTTCGCTTTTCACAACGATCTACAGCGCCCACGGGCAGGCCCTGCGGTCATTCAAGCCAAACCCGAACCCCGTGCGAAAAAGAGGAAATGTACATGCGTTTGCCCTGCGGGGCCTGACGGGGCAATCGCATCGAAATTTTCCCTCGTGTCCCCTTTTGCGAGACAAACGTGGATGGCACACCATATACGGTGGTGTCCATGGGGTTCGAATACCACATATGGCAGCGGTCATGCAAAGCAGGACACGAGAAAATTTTCTATGCGGTGGTTTTGCGGGGTGGAGTCGTGATAAATCCGAAACTCGAAATCTGAAATACGAAACAAATCCCAAAAACGAAAAACGACAAACTCCAAACGGCGACCTCGTACGCCTTGACGTGCGATGTCGCCGTCTCCGTTTTGTTTCGTATTTCGGATTTCGAGTTTCGGATTTATCACGATTCCCTCGCGAAAAATCGCACGAACACAGCAAAATTTTAGATGCGATAGCCCTGCGGGGCCTGACGATTTCAGTGGCATTTTCACGTCGGATGTGATACAAACGGTGCTGTGGTTTGTCGACCGTTGCGTTTCCGTTGCGTCCCCTCCATGGCGGATCGCCCTCGGCCGCATCGCCAGCGTAGCTCAATGGTAGAGCACCGCTTTTGTAAAGCGGATGTTATGGGTTCGATTCCCCTCGCTGGCTGTAGCAGAAACCCCTTGTAAACGTTGATTTTCCTCAATGTTTACGGGGGTTTTTGCATTCGTTGCAACCGTTGCATTCAGACCGTTCTGGTTCGCCGGAATCTGCGGTTTTCCGCCCTGATGCGCCAAGCGCATGGCCAAGACAGAATCGCTCATTTTTCCCGCGCCAGTCACTGCCGAGGCGGGCGCTGAAATTGTCACGTTGTCCGCGCCCGAGGCCGTCGCGTCATCGGTGCCCGTCGCCTTCGCCTGCTGCCTCGCCGGGACGGCATCGAGGCTGGGTAACGCCGCCACGGCGGCGGCCTCCTGGCCGGTCAGCACATGCGAGTAGGTGTTCATCGTCAATTCAATCGACGAATGCCGCATGATCGTCTGTGCCACCTTCGGGTGAACGCCCGCAGCCGCAAGCCAACTTCCAGTCGTGTGCCGCAGAGCATGAAAATCCGCAAACCGACCCGCCGAGTCCTCATAGCACAAAAACGACGACGCCTCACGCTTGGCCCGCTCCTCCGCCGTCCTGGCGTCCCCCAGCCATGTGTTGCGGGCATCGGCGAGGTCGGGGCGTAGAAGTTTCTCCACCACGTCATACGATTTTTCCGGCATGTTGAACGCCTTCGCGCCCGGCAGCTTGGTGCTCAAAAATTCTCGCAACTCCGCAGCCGTGTCGGCTCGCAACGGCAGCAAATCGTCACGCCGACGTTTGCTATAACCCGCCTGCACCGTGATGCCCGGATGCTCGCCGTCCAGCCGAAAACTCGCCCGCGTCAGACTCCTCAACTCATTCGCCCGAAACCCCGTCTCCACGGCCAAACGATACAGCAACGCCCGCTCCGTCCCCGTCATATCGTGCCGATCCGGCCCATTCCGCGTGATGTCCAACAGCCACTTCACCTCATCAACGCTGTAAGGCCGACGCGGATGCCGCTTGTCGGTTTTCGCATTCAACTTCCGCAACCCAAGCATCGGGTTGTCACTCGTCCGCCCCTCACGCTGCATCCACTTCGCGAACCCGCCGAGCGCCGTAACAAATCCATTTACGGCATGCGCCCCAAGCCCGCGTTTGACGAGATTCCCCTTGTCGTCAACAATATCTTTCCGCTGCTCATTCAACCACGCCATCAACCGCGTAGCCGACAGTTCGGACCAGTACGTCGCCCGACACCCCTTAAAAGCCCGACGGCACCGCCCCGTAAACAAATCAACATGCTTCGCGGTATTCCCCTTGGCGATAAGGTACTGCTTCCACCCCGGCGCATCCTCGGCACCATCCACATGCTCCATCAAAGGCCGCAACGCCGCAACCTTGCCAGCATCCAGCAGGCCAATGCGGGAAAGATTTTCTCGCAGTTTCGGATTCAGCCCTTCGACCCACTTGGTCAGGGCCTGATCGAGG
>Ga0123353_10004260_pt1 | contig 18373 bp, 15 predicted proteins | sample TergutLab28metaG_3_FD_92763 | JGI IMG/M metagenome (GOLD analysis project Ga0123353, IMG submission 92763) | Labiotermes labralis P3 segment gut microbial communities from Petit-Saut dam, French Guiana - Lab288 P3 | ecosystem: Host-associated > Arthropoda: Insects > Digestive system > Gut ... | reverse complement strand
CGGGTGCAGGAACCTCTGAACATTCACTCTTCAGGGATGTTGAATGCCGTGTCGGGTAAAGAGTTCCCGACGTCTCGAATTATCGTAGCGCCTTCATCTTCGGGGTCAAGCACTCCAAAGAAGTGTTATTCTACTTGTTGCATTCCGCTGTTATTTACAAAATTGATGACAAACAATCAACAAATTAATTTCATGTATCTTTTTTCATCAAAATGTTGAAGGTTCTGGGACGAGAGAAGTCGGATTTTATGTTGCTATTTGCTCCATGTAATTTATTTAATTGAGACATAGCTTAATGGCTTGTTAGGATAACGACATTATTTTCCGAGTTCTACACTGTTTTCCCTTCCGACAAATTGTGTACAAGTACAAAGAGTGGTGCTGAAGGTTTAACAGTCGTATCAACAAGAGTTCTTGCCTGTAAACGCAGGTACAATTTACAATTTTATGACGACTGTATAGGGCTGAAATCCCCGCCTATGAAGGCCTTAAGCTTACTTACTGGAACTCTTCTTCTAAACATAAAACTACTACGAATTATTTCTGCTTTTAGAAAACAAGTCGCATACTAAAAAGTGGGGAGCTATTTTCATTGGTGACTTTTTAACACTCCTCGTCTTGATTGGGAACGCGGTTTGTAACTGGCCGTCACTCTTATTCAAAACTTAAGGGGCATACGATTTACATCTCAACGTGTCTTAGTGGCTTTAGGCCACTGATACTGTTCACTGCAGTAATATGCTAACTTTTAGTGACTTTACTCTTACAGCCTAACATTGTAAAGCCTGATGCATATCGCTTGCATTCGGTTACTGACACTGCTTTACCATTTTAAGTTTGTGCTCAAAATTGTGGGTATTCCCACAGAGAATTCACCTCAGCGGATTCGGTCTTTTTATACAGTAAGCATCTGTTTTATTCACGGTAGGTCTTGAGTGTATAACTACATCTCCGTGGACGCCTGAGTCGCCAGCCTCGTTTCTGCTGTTCAAGATACTAGAACGGGCAATTCTCCGTGGCTTAATCAGAAAGTCTAAATTTCCCCCTCGGCTTTCTACCTCTTTCAGGAATTTGCACACAGAAAAATTTATTTCATATATGCTTTAAAACAGACCTTTTTACAGTAAATTTTGTTTTTCCACTAAAGTCAAAGATGCTACTATCAAGTGTAACGGTGCCAAGTCTGGGCTGTTCGGAGGGTGCTCGAGACACTCCCATCCAAAATGCTGCAACAAAGCTGCCATCTGTGGGGTGTGTGGGGTCTTGGCACCAAGTGACTCATCTTTCCGGCCCTCTGCAGTAGCATCTTGGTGGTCACAGATACCAAACTGATGCATAAGTTTCAAAGGCTGTCTCACAGTGGTTCCGTTCGCACAGCCCATAGTTCTGTGATGAAGGCATACCTTCTCCTGATAACATGCTGTGACAAATGTATGAACCCTCAGGATGACTATATGGAAAAGTAGGCCATTGTTCTCTTCTCTCGTGAGGAATGTTATTATGAACAAAAAGATGCCGCATAAGCAAGTATTTATTTACTTTGTCATATTTTCCGATAGACCCTCGTATGAAAAAATGTATGCGCCAGACCTGTTCAAACTCTACTGAATAGTGTATAAATACAGCAGCAAGATTATCAACATATTAAACATTTTTTCGATTCTTTCGCTGCTGTCTCAATATAGAAGGAAAACCAATCAAAAACTTAATTTTCGGAGGTAGCTCTCAAAACAAACGAACGTGGGCAAACGTAATGCGTACAAATTGAATTCGGGAACTATATGAAGAAGAATACAACAGGCATACATAATCGAGTAAATATTCTAACTGCTATGCAGCTCGCGCTTGGAATAGAAACCTCTCACTTTGTTTGGTGTGAACCGTTAGACAAAGAGATTTTATCAACCGGTACTCAGGCAAGACAACAATTGGATGAAGATAGAAGAAAACGCTGCAAATTTCAGAACCCACCAGACTGGCACAGGAGCCTGTAATGTCACACCAAACTACGAAGGCCGTGAACAAGCAGACAGCATATGCTTGCAAGGAAATACAGACAAGCAACACGTTCCACGACAAGAACACGGAGATAAAAAGCCGAATCATACGGAGCCAGCTGACATCCTAACACCCTTCCTTTGTAAGACATAATCGAGCACTAAACTCCCTTCTTCGTGTGGTCCTCTGAAGTAGCATATTCCATCAAAATTTGCAATGAAAATGCGAACATGGATTACTAGTTTCTCCTGTGCGAAAGATGTAGAATATCAGATGAATACCACGAAGTACCATGTTATGTACTGTCAGTTCCTTCTTTACCTCAGACTGAAAAAACGATATTTGAGAAAATAACCATTTATAATAAAAAAAAATTTTAAAGAAGACTTTTATAACCACTACTCAGACACCAGTACTCCTGTAGGGAGGCAGGAGGATGCCACCAAATTTCCGCCAGTTCACCTGTCCTCGTTGATTTAAATTTCTATTCCAACGATGATGTTTAAGAGTTTTGGCAACAGCGGATCAAATGAATGGTTCTGAAAATATGAACACACTTTCGTTTAGCATATCTACTTAATACTCACTTCTTCGTAGAATCTGAGTTGCGGAACAGGCTCTTCTGCCATCGTCTCGCAGAAGTCTTTGAACAACAGATACCCTGAAACAACGAAAAAAAAAACGATCAAAACTCCCGTGGAGTGCTTATATTTGTGGGAGTATATAATTACCAGTCTGGTTGTTGCAGATACAGCCAGACTACATGGAAAGTTAAACAACAGACATATAGTTCTATGGCACTTCACCGAAGTCACAAAATACTTTCTCTTGCATCTCCTCAAACACTGCGCAAGTAACGCCATTCAAACCGCAAATTAATTTATCCTTTGTGGTATTATGCTCTCTCTCTCTGAATAAGATAATATCAGCAGCACATACCGCTAGCAGATGTGTTCAGTGCGATTACATTACCTACAAACTGACAAATGATTCAACTCTGTTGCATTGTTAATGTCATTATGATATGATGCAGAATATAACGCAGCTCAGTAAATAATCAGAGCAACTGCATGTTACCAATAACATTTTCTAAAATCAAGTTGCTATTTGCGTTACACTAAGGAAAGAATTCCGTATTCTCCTATTTGTTAAGGGGCTTACTATTGAGACCAGATAAAAGGAACTGTCACGAAGGAAATTTATGCACTTTATGTATTGTACGGTCGGAGAATTTTCATTTGTGCTTAGCTTATGTATGTTGATATGGTGGAAAATCGCATACATTGCATAACGAGGAACTTCATAATTTGCGCCCTTCGCCATGTATTATTTCGGGACCAGATCAAGGAGATGAAACGGGAGGGGCATTTGGCACGTTTGGGGAAAAGAGAAACGCACTTTTGGTGGGGAAATCTGAAGAAGGGGAATGTAGCACGTGTGGGGGAGAAGAGGGTTTTGGTGGGAAAACCTGAGGGAAAAAGACCATTCGGAAAACCCAGGCGTAGTGGGAAGATAATAAGATGGATCTTCAGGAAAAGGGGTGTGGGGGCATTGACTGGATCGATCTGGCTCAGGATTGGGAGAGGTGACGGGCACTTGTGAATGCGGTAATGAACCTGCGGGTTTCATAAAATGCGGGGAATTTGACTATCTGAGAATCGGTTAGCTTCTAAGGAGGACTCTTTTCCATAGAGTAAGTTATCTGCAGAATGACGATCACTTGAAGACATAGGGATGATAACATTAAAATAGACGTAAAAAAATACGTTAGGTAGCCGTGGATTGATTTCATCTGCCTCAGGATAGGAACAAGCAGCGAGCTCTTATAAACCCCGCATGAAACTTCCGGTTCTATTAAATGCGCGGAATATCTTTACTAGTGAGGAACTAACTACTACCGTCGCATGAAGAACTCTTGCACCATGACTTCGTTAGGTTTCAAAGCAGCCTATATATCTTGTTATAACTCGTTTTCATAACGGACCAGTGATTAAAAGTGACACTTGAAACTTCGTTTTCCGCTACACGTGTGTGTGTTACAATAGATTCATTCGCCAATAAAGAAAAAAACCTACCGACTACTGTCATGTAGATCCCCAGTATTTAAATGCATAGAAATCCGTAAGTTTCGGAAACGAAACGTCTGGACGGACGGACCCAACAACGACCTGCGGTCAAATGTTCATTTTAGGCCTTATTTCGGAGATCCCATACATGAATTTAAAAATAGGTAATGCACGTATTACATAACAACGAGGCTCGTTCGCGTAATCACTGCAGCCATGGAAAAAGCAGTAAGTAATACAAATTCTCACTGTGTCTCTAGCATTAGTTATCCAGCATGCAAAGGGCATGCGCCGTATTATATTGTCACCTGTGGCCCGTTATGACTACCATATTATTCCAACCTATCTCGCTCTACCACAATTTTCTACATTATCTCAGGAACGGCACAATTTTCGGAAACAAATTATTGAATATAAAATGCGTGTTTCTATTTTCTGTACAACTTTTGTCAGAAATATTTCTCATTCTACGAAGAATTCAGCGAGATATTATCATAAATTTACACACATCGTCACGTAAGTACCCCCTAATCTTGTCAGATTTTAATAAAACTTGAATTCTGTTGACAGATTTTCGAAAAACACTCAAATATCAAAATTCGTGACAATCCGTCCAGTGGGAGCCCAGCTGTTCCATGCGGACAGACGACGGACGGACAGACAAGACAAAGGTAATAGTCGCTTTTCGCAATTTGTGTAAAAGCCTAAAAATGCCCAACATCCACTCGTAATATCGCCTCTCTCTAAAAGACCAAAATTAGACGAGGTAAATATCCTGTGCATTTTCTTCGTGTCTTGCGCACTGCTCTTTACACATACCTACTTCCACCAACACTCCAATTGTTAACATCGGGTTTTCTGAACAGGTCAATTGGTCGATTAATACAGAACATAAATTCTGGACCTCTTAATAGGCAAGAGAAAAGAGTTTAGAACCACAACAAAAGCATGAAAGCACCATTGTATTGCTGTGACAACCAACAACATGCCGACTGTAAGGGCACAATACTCTAGATCCGAACGTTTTCACTGCAATCGGTGTTGTGTACACCACGAAGTAACTAAACGCACCAGCCCATGAGAAAGGAGACGATTCCCTAGCAGAACTTCAAATTAAAGAGTTTTACTAATAACAACAGCTCACAGTCCGTTTCACCTATTCTCATATTTACAACTGGCGTTCTGAATGACAGTCTTAACGTTATTTCCCACCTCCCTGTAGATCTCTCACGTGGCTCAGCCAGTTATCACGTCTTGGCAGCGCGATGGATGAGGTACTCCAGAAGAACAAATACCTCTTTCACGTAACTCTGCCAAGAGGTCTCCCCATTAAAATTGGATGTACATTCTTTCTCTCCCACATGCTAGTAATTATGGGCACGCCACAAGAAGGCACAGCCTGTAGTGGTGAACGAGAGGGTAAATAAACACTGGGCTTGTAGAGAAAGGCACCAACACGCAAAAATACCGCATGTAGTCTGACGGCGGGCATATTAAGCACGGTCTTTCAGATTCCCCATCATTCTTCTTTTTACTTCATTCAATTTCCATATTTGTGAACTTGCAGATCCTTTATCACCTGGAATCCGAACCCGGATCCATGATATAGAGTTTCTGTTCGGTGTACGAAGTCAAGAGAGAGGAGAAACTGGCATTTGATCCTTGCCTCGTAACACAGCGGGTCCGCTGATACCAAAACGACATTGAGAATACATTTTGCGAATAAGGTCATATGTTGTCTGCATGCCCGCCAAGTTATCATGAATCAAATTATCGGAAGCCACTATCACTATCACTAGCAGCAGTTTCAATGATCGAGCCAAACCGCGTATTCTAGCACCATTAGAAACTCCGACAACGAAACATGACACGTAGAAGTGCAGTTTCGTTACAGCTTCAAGTATTGTAATAAATGTCTGTCCCACCGAATTTGAGACACTATGTTCCAGTCACGCTTCCATGGAAGGAGGAAGTATAAGGGTGGGGCTTACGGTGATAAACTGTTTTCCATCTTGACTGGGTAGACGAAGCACTAACATAACATCAGAAAGCGCAGAATAAAGCGTCACCTTCACATAAGAATCTGGACACGATGACTTCTACAGTTCCATCTGGCAGACCTACCTGTATTAAAACATGTCGACGATCCCCTTATCCAATCATAGTAAAGGGTGAATAAGAGACCAATAACCAAACTACATTCAAATTTGGTAACTCGCGAACTGAAAATCGAAGCCCAATATGTTTGTAGAGGGACGCCAGCGACAACTGCAGAATTAAATTCGAAGTGAAAAGTTAAAGTCTCTCTTTTAGTTATTCGGGTTTAATCCAGATTTCTAAAAACAAAACATATCCTCAGATACTACCATAACCCAGAAAAATCTTTCATTAACTTGTTCGTATATATGTACAGTTGTCTTGAGTGTTCGGTATGCTAAGTACGACTATCGCGAAACTATGTTAGACAAATGTCATTAAACAACAACCAATGTGGAAGTTACTGTTCCATATGTAAAGGAATCGTTTGCAATCGAGTAGCGAATGGAAGTTTGTGTAAAATTCCTGAGGCATCCTTTGACAGAAGAAAGACTGGAAATGTGGCCCTAAATTCCAATTTTTGTAACGCCGTCAATGTTGCGTCGTGCAATTCCTATCTGCACGTAAATAAGTTTTGACAAATTATTACCGTATAATATGATCAATGGAAAAGTAAACAGTGTTGAACTCAATTCGAAGAGTAAAAGTGGGAGATTAATTTACAGTGATTACGCCTAAATACACTTTTACGTGGTTCATGTATTTGAAATTAACACGACTGTAAAAAATATTACCTAAGTTCACGGGGGAAAATTATTTTCATATCCTCACCCCAATGATCACCAAATCGCCTTCTTTTTGGTACAGAAGTTAAACGTGCAAAATATTTTCCACAATTCGTGGCCATACTCAGTGACATTCACATTTCTTTCTCAACAGTGAATTATGCTACTCGTACATCATACGGCACAATTTCAAACACAAAGTGCAGGTGTACTACCACATAAGTTATTACGGCGTTTGAAGGACATAATATGAACACGAAAAGATATATACACGGACACAATCTATTACAATGGCACAGCTGTCCCTGTGCACATTACGAAGGAAAATGCATATGGGTAAGCGCAGCTATACCTACACTATTCTGTAAGCTCGGCACTTAGATGAAGTAGAGCGATCAGCTTCTCGCACCGGCTGCTATGGGACACCACAGCCGGTCTGGCCGCTTTGGTGAACAGATTAAGTCTTACTCCTGCCGGGAATCGAACCACATTTTCTTGGACGTCCAGCCACTTGCTTTATATAGCACGGTTAAATTTTCTCACGTAAGTTTGCTTTTTACATGGCAACGACTGTGAAATAACTAAATCAGGCGTCGCACGACCTAAATTCTTAATCTCAGTCAACGCGCTGAGAATTCATCGCGGGAAAAAAAATGACATGCCAATACTTCACACTGTTCTTCACGTTTATCTTCAAACTGAAACTACTACAATTAACACATTCACAAATATAACTTTTAAAACAGCTACGTAACAGTGGTTATCAAAATGCCAGCGTTTGAAATGTTAGAAAAGGTAATCAGATATAATCACAGGAGTAGCTTGGCTAACAAGAGTGGGGGGGGGGGTTAATCGCCGATGGCTATTATTAGAAGTCAAGTCAATGAGTCACGTTATAAAGAGAGGGAAGATTGTTTTGAACCAGTCTTTAAAACACATACACTCCTTTCCCCCAATCTTTTTATTTGCCCTTCCACTACGTAGCCAAAAAAATATTCTTAGGTATAAAAATATTGGAGGGACATCCCCCGCCCCCCTCCGAAGTTACGCCTACAGATTTAAGAAGTCATCCTTGAAAAAATGTCTGGCTCGCTGTCCCTCACACCATTTGCCCTACCTGTGCTGCCCCACCGCGCAGTCTGCGTAGGGCACAGCCCGCTCGCCTTTCTGTTCTCCGCAGCCTGTACAGTCCGTCACGAGTACTTGAATTTAATATGACTTCCTTCATATCTTTTAAAAATATATACGTATTTCCTAACAAGAACTTTTATTCAGATACTTAGTTCAACTTTTCTCCTTACTCCTGCAGCCGTCACAAGGGCGGGCCGCCCCGGGTCCAGTCAATCCCAGAGGTATGCAGTATTATTAGCACCAAGGTAAGACACAAATATCACTGTCATTCTACAGGAATTTAAGGAAGGGGGTTGGGGGGGGCCGAAGGTCGTTCAGAAAGGCAAATAATCGAATTGAAAGCCGGATGTGAAATCCCGATACAAGATCTTCCAAATTGTGTATAACTATCAAGTTAGCCAGCAAACCATTTTACTGCCACATCAGATAGTCCAGTAAGCGTAGGAAAATACGGACCAGACTTACACAGTAAGTCCTGCTAAATTAGAGATGTTAAGTTCATTCCTCGACAGAACTCAGTACGCAAGTCTGATATTAAGGGTGACTGAACAGTGGTGGCTGGGATGTAAATGCGTGTCATGTGGAGCTCATAAAAATACTAGTACTTTACACAGATAATTACTTGTCATGTGACAACATAAACATACAATGTTGACAGTGACAGTTAAGGAACGGGTTTAAGCAGAACGTATTTCAGAAGTGTACACTAGGTCCAAGGAGGTCCTGCACAAACCGGGTTACAACTAATTACGCTGGTCAACAAAGATTTTGACCCATGAAGAAAAATGTCCATTTCTGATGTATTTTTGGACGCTCAATTCGAATATGTTTCCAGAATTTTCTCTATCACCCACATCTTTTGCGTTGCATCAGACTATGTGGCCGCACACACCTACATATGTGAGTCAATGAGGGCCTGTAAGACGTAGTCAGGACATGATGTAACAAGCCTACTGTCACGTGTCATACTCGTGTGACTAACAGTCCTCTGCAGATTGCTGGCCAGAGCTCAGTGTGTTATCGTCTCAGAAGTACGTAATGTTTGTTCCGCCATAAAAATGCCAAGAAAGTGCGTAAATTCATTGGATGCATTCTGCTACATCTGCGGTGAGGTGGCATTTAAATCCCGAAGACGGTCTTTCACACCCCTGATTAAGAAATACCGTGAGCATTATTTCGGTTGCAAAGTGGGAGATCAGGACAAGAGTTGGGCTCCCCATTTTTGTTGTGTGATATGTGCCAAACGTCTCGCGAAATGGGCAAAAGGTTCACGCTGTAGCCTTTCGCCATTCCTACGATTTGGAGACAGCCCACGGACCGTGTTTCAGATTGTTACTTCTGCCTGACCAGTATCACTGGTGTAACAGTAAAGTCCAAACACACTGTTCAGTATCCAAATTTACCATCTGCGATGAGACCAGTACCTCACAGTGCGGAGTTACCAGTGCCAAAACCTCCAACAAACATGACGCTAAGTGACAGTGAGTGAAGTGATAAAGATGTAGGGCAAGCTAACAACAGTATGGATTGTGATCCAACTTTTGCAAGAGCCAGTTCTTCCAATTAACCACACCTGCTGACTCAAGGGGACCTGAATGAAATCGTCCGCGATTTGAGCCTGTCAAAGAAGCAAGCTGAACTTTTAGGCTCCAGGTTAAAAGGCTGGAATCTTATGCGCCATGACACTAAGGTGTGTTTTTACCGTGGGCGCCATGAAGAATTCAAGGATCTCTTCTCGCAGGAAGATGGTGTAGTGATTTGCAATGATTTTTGTTCCGTTATGGAAGTTCTTGGCCATGAATTTAACCCAGATCAGTAGCGCTTGTTCACTGATTCGTCAAAAGTGAGCTTGAAGGTGGTTATACTCCACAACGGAAATAAATTCCCCTCCGTTCCTCTGGCTCACGCAGCCAACATGAAGGAAAGTTATGAGAGCATGAAGCTACTGTTGGGAAAGACTAAGTACGACGAATTTTAGTGGAAGGTATGTGGTGATCTCAAGGTTGTAGCACTGTTACTCGGAATGCAACTCGGGTACACAAAATACTGCTGTTTCCTGTGTGAGTGGGACAGCCGGGGCAAGAAGAATCACTATGTAATTAAACTGTGGCCTAAACGAACATCACTGACGCCAGGGGAGAAAAATGTCGTCAATCCTCCTCTTGTTCTTCCGGAGAACAATTTTCCGCCCCCCAAGTAGACATAAAGCTGGGCCTAATGAAAAACTTTGTGAAAGGTATGGATAAAACCGGCCATGGATTCGAATATTTGAGGAATAAGTTCCCAAATGTGACGCAAAAGCAAGGAAGGTATATTTACAGGACCCCAGATCAGGGAACGGATGCAAGAAGAACAGTTCGATGAAGACCTGACTGAGACTGAAAGAAAGGCATGGTTGTCTTTTAAGAGGATATGCAAGGACTTCTTATGAAATCACAAAGCAGCGAACTATCAGGATGTTGTGCAGGACCTGTTGACTTCCAACAAAGCTATGGGATGCAATATGAGTCTGAAAATCCACTTTCTGGAGTCCCACTTGGATTTTTTTCCAGAAAATCTCGGCGAAGTCAGTGACGAACACGGTGAAAGATTTCACCAAGACATTTTGGCTATGGAAAAGCGATACCAAGGGAAGTGGACCTCAAGTACGTTGACAGACTATTGCTGGACACTGAAGAGGTATGTACCTGAAGCCAATTACCGGCGAAAGTCATACGCCTCTATATTTTAGAAGTTTCAGTAGTACGTAAAGTACTATTTTGCACAAATACAGTCCTCTGTATCTTTGAAATTCTGCCTTACAGAAAAATTCGGTATACATATCTGAATTGAGCATAAAAAGGACTGATAAGTTCACCTATTAAAGTTCGTGGGCCAAAAAAAAAAAGTTAAATTTTGTTGTCCAGTGTTATCATCAGACAACAATCTCATTTAGCGAGATCGGAAACCCTCCCTCAAATCATCTGGTGGTGGCAACTATATGACACTGACCATTACTTCTTGTACTCCGCGGACGAACCATTACAATATAAACAATAACACTAAAGCCATAACCCGTCTTCTGAGTTAAATAACCGAAAAGAAACACAGCTTGCATTCTTACATCAACGTTTCATCCAGTACGGCTGTCACGAATAAGTTTTTCTGGTACGAAAGAGTGGCTTTTCGTCGACGATCCATGACATGGTTGTAGGCTCACAGTCGGTCTTCAGTGTGCCGTTCGTTGCAAAAGTGTTCAACGTGTGGAGACGAGAGTGTTTCAATGTGTAACAAGCACTGGATTTTACAGGCCCGTCCCAAAAATGATATTCCAGTTTTATTTTCGAGATAACAAAAATCGCCGCGTCACGCTTTGCCCCAAGCAACCCAATAGCCGCAATAAAGTTACCATTTGCAGCTGATAAGGATAAAAAGCGATATACTCATATTAAACAGAACCCGATGTCAGTAATACCAAGAAATCTTGACGTGGTCGAATAGTATAGAGGGTCGTGTCAATTGATTATGCACACCATACACCGAAGAGGTGAAAACTGTTGTTGAGAATTGCTTTAAATTAACACACTCATCGCACTGTCGCTCAGTAGATACAACATTAGGTGTAAGGGGTTTCTGCAGTTTTTAGGATAGTATCAGTAGGTTTTCATTTATGAAATTGTATTTTATGTTTCATATATATACCTACCGCCTACTACTATCAACAACAAACTTTTAAACAATACGAAATAAATATCGAGAAAGCGTGCAGTCATGTTACTGTTGTGTGTCATTTCAGAGTTCCTGCAATCGGGTGACAGCTGCACGTTGTCCTAAATCCCATTTCAAACAGCCAAAGATAGCACTTAACATGTCGACTGCAAACTCGGCCGTTTCGTCAAACCAAATTGGGGCCATAACCCGCTACTTGACTAGACAATGAGATGTTCTGCAACCAAAACAACTGGCGTATTTGCTTGCAGAAAGTCGCAGTCTCCATCAAATACTTTCGGCGTCAAGGTCACAAACATTTACTGCTGTTAAAAACATCTCACTTAAAAAGTTTTCAACTATCCATTTTGGACGTACTGGTTATTGAGTGTGCGGCACTAAACTTTCATTAGCAATAAACCACAAATTTACTGTGGTCGCAATGTCTGAATTTGTAAACCCGACACTAAGCTACCAAATGCAACACTATTCTACATGCATAATCCGAAAGATCAGGAAAATGCTGTGTAGATTCCGCAGTGTCTGAATCCAGCAAACACGACCTCCTCCTGCTTGCACTGTGTTTGTCATCACTCCGTGATTATCATGATCTTCTACTGTCAATGTTGTATTTCTTACTGAATGTAAAGTCGTTACCCTCACAATATGAGTCCATATACCGACGAAGACATTATATTTCACGACCCTGTCACTTGCTAAGATTTTCCATGTCTATGGCAGATGACTGAAATATAAAGATGGAACAATGTTGGAATGATAGTGACAGGGGAAGCCCAAATACTCGGAGAAAATGCCGATTCAGTTGTTTTCCAAAATAAGAGTAATAATCCGTCATTTATGCGACATAAATCCTTGACTGCACAGCCTGGCCGTCGTGATGGAGCGCCACCAATATGCCAAGAGATTAAATGGGACTGTCACTAAATTCCATCCATTACATAGGTGATACTACTACAGTCACAACAACCATCGGGAGATGAGTTCCGTTGCTATGACGTCAAATACCACTTATTGCACTTTAAACCCGTTAAACTGCTGTAATATACAAGGTCCCTTTATACAAGATAATTGTACGTCCGCAATAAACGACGGACACATAGAACGTCGGGTATAATGTTCGCATATTCTCTGGAACGCGACATGTTGAATTCAGCGAAGCACAATAAAAAATTTCTCTAAACATTCTTGAACAAAATAAAAGTCATAAATAAGAGGGCGCATAATACGCATTATATTCGTGATTAAGTATTTAAACTAACTCCAAGGTCTTCTTTGGAAATCCGATAGTTGGTAGCTACTCAAATTTCCAGCAATTTTATTACAACAGTGATCACCACTGGGCTCTTGTTCTCTTGACACTTCTACCAAATCCATTACATCACATGCTACGTTATCTAGGATTCATTTCAGTATTATCATCATCACGTGTATGCCCGGATCTCCCAATAAGCTCTTCCAAAACGAACTTTCGAGGAAGTAATTTTATCAATGTGAAGTACAAGAGGCTTTGCAGCACGGAAATATGATATTCCTTCTTCCGGCCACAGAAGGGATTCCTACTACGTTTCCAGCATTTAAGTCCCACTTCTAATGACAGGAGCAAAATGGAATCGTAATAAAGCCGGTTTTGAGAAACGGTGGGGAAATACACTTGTAAACTTTCTGTGGCCAACTCAATTTTTTTTTAACGACACAGTTCTTGTAACTGACGAAACCACTATCAGTGCAATGAAAATGTTAAGATCGGAAGGCAGTAGGGAAGGCAAGTTTATTCCCCCGAAAACCACAATGCGTGTATCAAAAAACGGGGGGGGAGGGGGGACCGAAAATATTAAACCTGCAGAGTTCCAACAATTTTCTTTGTATACAAAATTCGTAAGGTGCATAGAAATGTGGTAAGGGGAATCCTTCAGTTGGATACATGAAATTAACATGAGGCGGCTGGAGGTTGAACTACTGAATCGGTGAATATTAATGAACATTGATCGCTTATTTGATGAAGTGTCTCTGGTACGGAGGTTCACTAACCAGCAAGCTTGCGACTGGGATATGATGTTATCGGCAGTGAAAAGAAGTGCCAGAATACTGAAGAATATCAGTCAAGAATGTTTCGCATCTTAGGAGAGAAACCGAGCTTGTCTCCTCACTGCTTGAACAACAGCGCATAAAGAACGTGTGTTCTCGGTTATGAGCAAATGTCCGGTAAAACGACAGAAACCGAAGGCATGAGAACACAGTTCGAGCCTTACTCTAATGCACAACGAACTTCCACTCCTTGAAATGTAAAGAATTTATGACAAAACGGAAGTCAAACCAGAAGCCCAGAAAAAGTAGATTCCGTCGAGAAATGTGGATGGATGTGGCACAGTAATGAAAACGTAACGATGCATATTAATAACTTCAAAACTGGAAGTGTTTATCAGATAGCACCATTCCAAGTCTGATGTATCTATGGTATGCAACAGTGAAATATATTTCATAAACAGCCTCGACCGTCATGACACGCCGTTGTGACGACTGTGAATGATCTTTTCATGTAAGGAGAAGAGTTTCCCGGTACGTAATACAAAAAAAAATATGCGAAGCTTATCCTTAAGTGACACACCAACTATCGTCCCTTACAAAACAAAAGGTGATAGGATATTTTTATCGTCTTTTAAACAAGACATTCGAATCAGGCTTGAAAAAAAACTGGCGTAATACGCAATACAATCTTGTAGCGCCGTTTTAAAAGTTAGAAATGCAGATGGTCGCATTCCACACTTCTCACTGCTCAGAAAAATACATATAGGCCTACTGACTTTCCCAAACGGGTCAGACGCTATGGTTATACCTGTCACAACGCGACGCTTTGGCCAAAGATACGCGATGTATCATCCTGCTAAACAGTGAAGACCAACTCTGTGAGGTGGTTTCCATTCATGCACAGTAGCACTGTCCTCCACCACCCGACTCGTGGGAACGTCAATAACGCGAGCCGTAATAGGATATTGTTGTCAGAACTCCCATTGACAAAGTGCCTGACAAAAAACTGTTCAATATTTTATCTACGAACTCGACACATATACACATAGGCAAAATATGACATCATTCAGGGGATTCAATTATTACAGAGCAAGTAATTTTGCAACATTTGGTCTCCTTATTGGCTTTGAAAATTTATGCCTTCTATAGCAGCCACAAACGAAACTGAACGCATGTCTTCGTTTGTCGGTACAATGTATCGAACTGTCCGATCAAACATGAAACTGATCTTTGACAATGTTGGTGGAGAAAGAATTACGTCCATCACGCAAAACAACATCTGTAAACTTCCAACGCGTTATGAAAAAATAACGAAAAATTAAAATTCAATAAAAAGGATAAAAAGAAACTTGTTCCAAATTCGCGACTTAACTACCGGACGAAAAGTGATTTCGCAATTATCCACCACAATATTATTACGTAAGCTAAACGCGTTCAGAATAGTACTGTATTCCAGACCGAATCCGACAGTGTCCATCACTATCACACATAACAAACCATCAATAAGTAAAGAGCGAGTCAGTAAACATGTGAACTATTAACATCTTGTTTCTAAAATTAAACATTTACAGTTTCTCATTTTCCTCTCTACATCCGCTGCTTTCCCGTGATAAGTGGGTCCGTGACAACCCGGCATGGCGCGTCTTCAGATTGCGGGTGGAGGAACGGCCTCCAATATGGAGAGTAGCTGCAAATATAGTGAATAAGCAGTCGCGGACAGCCGAGAAGGGATGGTCCTCCAGATTGTGGGTTGGACGAGGTGCTAAAAACTCCTCACCGTAAAACGCATCTTGTTACAAAATGTTCACACGAAGTCTCGGACCTGGACTGATACTCTGGTACGACCTAAGCAACGAAAAAGCGGCGTGAGATTTGGTACAGAGAATGTTAGGAGCCTGTACAATACAGGGTCACTTAAGCTGCAGCCAGGGATTTAGCAAGATTGAAATTAGATTTAGTGGGTGCACAGGAGGTTAGGTGGGGAAAAGGGGGCACGGTAAGAGCACGGGATTATAATCTTTTCCATGGAAAAGGAAACGAAAATCATCAATTGGGAACAGGATTTGTATTACACTACAGAATACTATCAGCAGTTAAGACAGAAGAGTTTGTTAGCGATAGGGTGTCATGAATAGTTCTGAGAGGTCGCAGGTATAATATCTTTGTTTGGAATGTCCATGCACCAAGTGAAAAGAACGTGATGATTCAAAAGACCACGTTTGTGAGGAATGGGAGCAGGTTTTTTCCACCATCTTCTTAAGTACCGAGATTTTAATGCAAAGGTGGGGAGAAAGAATATTTTCAAACCGACAAATGGGAATGAGAGTCTACATCAGGATAGTAATGATAATGGCGCTGGAATAGTAAATTTTGTCAAATCAAAAAATCTGGTTGTTAAGAGCAAGATGTTTCCACACCGAAACATTTATAAGTACACCTGGACCCCTTCTGATGGGAAGATTCACAACTAGATTGATCACATATTAGGAAATGGCATTCGAGTATAGTCTTTGTACGGTCTGTCAGGGGGGGCTGAATGTGATACCGATCCCTATATGGTGGTTGTAAAAGTTAGGGAAAGACTGGCAATAAGTAAACAAGCAGCAAAGAAGTTTGATGGGGAAAGATTTAATCTCAGGAAGCTAAACGAGATTGAGGTAAGAAAACAATATCATATTGAGACCTCACACAGGTTTGCAGCTTTAGACAGCTTCTGTGATAGCTAGGACATAAATGGGTTGGGAAGTATATTAAATAGAATATCAAAACTTCAGCTAAAGAGAGTCTAGGTCTGTAGGAATTGACACAGCAGAAACTATGCTTTGATGAAAAATGTTTAGGTTCCTTAGACCAAAGGAAGCAGGCTAAAGTGCAGTGGTCACAGGATCCATGCAATGTGGATAATCTAAATAATGTAAGACGTGAAGCTAGCAGATATTTCAGGAATAAAAAGAAGGAATATTTGAAAGCTACAATTGAAGAAATTAAAACTAACAGTAAAATTAAAAATATCAGGGGCATGTATAGGGGTATCAGTGACTGTAAAAAGGGTTACCAGCCTAGAACTAATGTAGTAAAGGATGAGAAGGGTGATTTGGTTACAGACTCCCACAGTATTTTGGCTTGGTGGAGAAACCATTACTCTCTGCTACTGAATGTACATGGGATTAATTATGTTAGGCTGACAGAAATACACACAGCAGAACCACTTGTGTCTGAGCCAAGTGCCTTTGAGGTTGACTTCGCTATTGGAAAGTTAAAAATACACAAACCACCAGGTAATGATCAAATCCCAGAAGAACTGATTAAGGTAGGGGGTTGAACAATTCACTTTGAAATACATGAACTTATTAATTCTATTTGGAATAAAGGAGGAACTGCCTCATTGTACCTAACTATAAGAAGGGCGATAAAACAGACTGTAGTAATTATAGAGGCATATCACTTTATAAAGACTGATAACAATTCCTTTGCAAGGGTGGAAGACTTCATATATTTAGGAACAACCTTCAAAAATCAAAATTCTATTCTGGAAGAAATTAAGAGCAGACTGTAGTCACGGAATGCGTGATATCATTCAGTGCAGAATCTTTTGTTTTCCAGTTTGCTATCCAAAAATTTAAAGATCAAGATATACAGAACTATGATTTTGTCTGTTGTGTATGAGTGTGAAACTATCTCTCACAGTAAGGGAGGAACCTAGGGTGGGTGTTTGAGAATAGGTTGAGAATATTTGGGCCTAAGAGGGACGAAGTAACAGGGGATTGGAGAAAACTACATCATGAGCAGCTTAACAATCTGTACTCGTCACCCAATATTGTTCGGGTGAGCAAATCAAAAAGAACGATATGGGAAGGGCATGTAGCAGAGGCGTATACAGTGTTTTAGTGGGGAAACACGAGGGGAACAGACCAGTTGTAAGACCTAGCCGTAGATTGGAGGATAATATTAAAATGGATCTTCAGGAAGTGGGATGTGGGGGTATGGACTGCATCGAGCTGGCTCAGGATATGGACAGGTGCAAGCACTTGTGAATGCGTTAATGAACTTTCGGGTTCCATAAAATGCGGGCAATTTCTTGACTAGCTGAAAACCGGTTAGCTTCTCAAGACGGATCTGCTCCATGCAGTAAGTAAGCAAGTAAGTTCCGCTGCTTGCCACTTTCTTCCCACTATTAACGTTTCTGAGATTTTATATCTGGTGGTCAGGAGTATCTACAGACTGCAGCATGAAAGTACAACCAGTAAGATGTATTTAACGGAAATGCATGTAAGGTGAAACGAGTTACAGAAACATCATACGATTACACAGAACAACACAAAAGGAAGCAAGCGCTTCCGTGTGTTTATGAAGCAATAAATAAACACACTAACGGTAAATCCGTATGTACATTCTGAGTAAACACTATCAACCACTCAGAATATTCCTAGTACAAATACGTACATTTGGAGTCATAAATCCAATCAGAAATTTCTTGGTATAATGTTTTTCAGTATCTTTCGTTCATTACAGCTAAAAACGTCCAATACCCCCTAAGCACAGCAGCATTAAGAAAAGTAAACGTCAGATTAAAGAGAACGTGTCACACGCCATGAAGGCATATTTGGGAGGGGGGGGGGGATG
>Ga0123353_10004257_pt1 | contig 18376 bp, 13 predicted proteins | sample TergutLab28metaG_3_FD_92763 | JGI IMG/M metagenome (GOLD analysis project Ga0123353, IMG submission 92763) | Labiotermes labralis P3 segment gut microbial communities from Petit-Saut dam, French Guiana - Lab288 P3 | ecosystem: Host-associated > Arthropoda: Insects > Digestive system > Gut ... | reverse complement strand
GGTTACCAGCCACATCGACCCCACCATTCAACACATAAGAAATAGAATAATTATGCACCACAGAATCCCAAGTAGCCGTCAAAGTAACATCACCATAAGAACCAACAGGAATCTCATAACCAAGAACACCCAACACAGAAGAACCACCAGAAAAAACAACATCCCAACCAGCAAAAACAAACACACCATAAGCATCAGGAACCCCAAGCGGCAAATCTAGACCATAGTAGTTTGTTGGAGCATCTGCAGACAAAGAGCCGCCGTTTAGCTCATAGTGGATATCATATGTTGTTACTGTTACATTGCTTATTGGGAAAAAGCCTTGGTTTGCACCATTTGTGTAGCTGATGCCGCTGTGTACTGTGTTGTTGTGCCATGTTGCGCTACCAAGGGGGGAGACGGAGAGTGCAGTGTTTGAGTTCTCAATATATACAAAAGGAGAAACTACATCCGGGTTCCAGGCGACCACTACACCTGTGCCAGTAGGTGTAAAACCTGTTCTGCGTACCACATTATTTGTGCCGGTGATATCAGTGCCGTATGCAAATACGAATCCGCCATCTACTATGATAGTGGAAACTGTACCTGTTGGATTGATCGCATAACCTGTTGTGGCTGAAACGGTACCGCCATTTACTGCTATTGTGACATTGACAGAGGAATGTTCAGTATGGATTGCGGTGCCAGTTGTAGTTGAAACGATACCGCCAGTCACTGTTACGCTGGAATTTGCGCCTGTTGTACGGATTGCTTGTCCGGTTGTGGCTGATACGATTCCGCCTGTGACTACAACAGATGCATTAGCTACTGACTCGATGAGACCTGCGGTGTTAGCGGTGCTAATTGCAACACCGCTTATACCATCAGCCCACACTTTGCCGCCGTTGATTTTGGCGACTGAGGTATAACCAACAAGGTTTATGGCTCGACCTTGATCGGTATGACTGTAGACATCGCCAGCATTTACTACAACATTGCCGTAGGTTTGGATGGCATAGCCTAAACGGGAGGATGCGATCGCCCATACGTGACCGCCGTTTACAAATACGTTATCGCCAGTATTTGCGGAATTGATCATGTTGATAACTGGGTGTAGGTTAAAGATTTCGTCTCCACATACTGAGCCAAATCCCTCGATTGTGACGGTTGTGTTTGGGCCTGAGCCTTCGATAGCGGTGCCGCTGTTGGCGTATACAAAGCCGCTCTCGGCGCTACTGGTACCAGTTACGATGACTTTGGCGCCGTTTGCGTTAATTGCGTTGCCGGAGCCTTCATTTTCAATCCAGCCGCCGGGTCCAACTTCAAAAGTGCCAGCGCCAGTAAAACGTATTAGGGGGGATGCTTCTCCGCGGTATATTGCACCCCATTTCACGGTTATTCCAGAACCAATATCGATGTTGAGTGTTGTTGCCTGTTCAACGCTGCCTGTTACCTGGATAACGTTTGGGTCGTTGTTGTCAATTGAGGCTTTTAAGCCAGATATTGCGTCTATGTGGGCAACTAGTTGATCGGCTTCGGGATTTTGGCCCATTACAAAGAGTACTGTTGGAAGGATTGTTAGGATTAATGTGGCTGTTAGTAAGGTTATTAAAAATTTGGTCTTGGTTTTCATTGTGTTTTAACCTTTAGACTTTTGTTTTTGTTTGGTCCTTTAATCATTGGACATTCAAACCGTTGTTCAGCTACACCGCATCATGAGGCTTGTAAAACAAGAGTCATGCAAGTCAACTATATACTTAATACACATTTATATATTTACCATCATGTTTACCATATATACCATAAAAAAACACATAATATATAGAGTAAAAAAGAGATAACGCCACTAACACAACATCCAAAAACCCAAACCAACAATTCAACCACATAACCAGCCAACAAATAGCAAACCCTTACTACAAAAAACAAAAAGTAACCCACACAAAACAGCACTTCACTACACTTTTAGTCACCCCTCCCCTCCTGACAAAGGTAGTTTCAAGAGGGACCTTAAAAGCAAAAACAAACACCAATTTCTTGGAGACCCCCATGGAACAATGTAAAAACCCCTGGAACACACCCGCACACACGAAAACATACAACGCTACCTACCAATATGCCAACAATACTGGAACCAAATCACCGAACAAGAAAAAACAGAATGAAAAAACAAAAACGCCAACACAACAACAATAGATCAAATTTTGACATATACCAAAATTGTTCCTTTTAAATTCAGAGACCAACTGATTGGGTGAAAAAATGAACCAATCTCACACACCTAAAGATCTAGAATTAGCAAAAACTTGGATTACGATTACACAACCAAACAAACACATACTATATGGGTGTCATCGGAGGCATACAAATTGAATTATACTACACCAGAGCAAGAAACCCAGCTGACTGAGGAGTGGACATTTAATGTATGGACCAACGCTGGGGACTGGTGTAATAAATGCGACAAAGATAAAAACAAACTTGTATTTGACGATCAAACAAAAACCACACAATGCAGCCAATGCGGCCATGTTGAGGCCTATGAAGAGATAGACTGGCGAATCCTTCAAGCCGAACGATACGTAACCTACCGCTACATGCCCGGAAAATACTTCTTCAAAGATCACACTATGGAGGAAATTTTTGGAAAATATCTTCGCGAACTCAACCACAACGATTGGTCATCTTGGCTCATACATGATTACGTACTTGCCAAAATAAAAACAGACAAACCAACCCAAGATAAACTAAGAGAAACCGCAAAACAAATCATCAACAAGATGCACTACGACAACAAACCCTGGAAAACACTGTTTGAAAAAATGGACGCCCCCGATCCAGACATGTTCTATCAAGTTCCCCATATCCTCTACGAACAAGCCCAAAAAAAGCTTCAAGAAGCCGCTCCAAAAGAGAAACCGCAAAACCTCATGCAACGCTACGCAAAAACCCTAAACAACATATACGGCTACAGCAGATGGAAAGGAGATAGGATAACCTGCTGGATAATAAGCGAAATTATACAGGTATGTGACATCGAGAGCTACTCAACAGAATTCTACACCAAATACTTTAGCTGTGATCCGATTTTGGAGAATTTTCAAGCAGATTTGCTTGCAGGCAAACCTCATGCATTTGACCCCGATGACACATATATTCAATGGGAACTCAGAGTGGCCGATAATTATTTGGCACAATCCAACGCTATGATAAGTGTTTGGGCAGCATACTATGCACTAGCAGCAAAACTGGGAATCCACGCACTATGGCCGCCCACAAAAACACTAAGCTTTGATATAAAGACCGTTAAAAAAGTTACCAAACTAATCAATGACCCCGAACTCTTTATATTCTACGATATGGCCACCGACCTAAATTCAATTGACAGCCCAAAAGCATGCGGATACGCAAAACAATTTATACAAAAAGTCAAAGAAATCCTGCCAAAAATACCCTCAAAAGAGGCTGAGTTAACAAAAACGGCCGCATACATCAAATAGCAGAGCTATTGAATGGACTGCTCACGGGTTTTCTTTATCGTTTCTTTTTTGCGTTTTTACCAATTCGACGGGTTTTCGCTGCAGAGGTTTAGACCGAATAAGCTGTTGTGGAGATACCTCAGCAATAGAGTTAGCAGGGTTATCGGTAGTTGTTTTTGTTTCTGTAAAGAGGCTCTTTAAGGAGGGGATTTCTCTTGGTTTTGTGTTTAGCGTGTTAGCAAACCAAGTACTGGTTTTTTGGGAGTCCAGATCGTTTATTGCTTGGGTTGTAAATTTTTCATCATTCATAAGACGGGTAAATGCACCGTGGTCTTTTCCCATAATATAGTAATCAATGTTTTTTGCCAAGATGGGGTTGCGTTTGACCACTACATCACGAACTTTTGCCATAGCGTAGCCATATGTTTTCTGTTCTTTGGGAGTTAGCTTTACCGCTGAAACCTCGGAGAATCTCTGGCCTAAAATATCTGCAGAGGCATTGTAGAAATTTGTTGCGCCATAATGGTCTTCTTTGCCGCGTCTGCTTTCAGGTATGCCTAATTTTTTTACTCCGGCGAAGAGTTTGGCGTTTGCAATGGATCCTTTTTGGGTCACCGTGCCGGTGTTAAAAACGTCTATGGCGAAGCGAGGAGAGTTGTCTAGGGCTTCGAGGTTGGGGGTGTAGATGCCTTTTTTGAGGGCTGTGACTGTTTCTTTGTTTGTTGCTGCTTCGTCACGTGCGTTTTGATAAAAGGTTGCTCGGCCTTCTTTGGGCAGGCGGCCCTGGGTTTGGGCGCGGTGCCAGTTGCTGTAGGCAATCTCAGGGGGTAAGGATGTTAAATGGCGTCTAATCTCCAAGCCTGCGGCTTTGGGATTTTTTAGATTCTCTGCTATCTCGGGGTAGTTAGAGACAACATAGTCGTGGTATAGATCTTCATCTGTTTTTGTATCCAGCTCGCTTAGAAAAAGAGCGCTGGATTCAGAAGATGCTGAGGGGAGAACGTCGCTTGAGGAGTTTTTGTAGAGTACCGCACTCAAAGTGGAGCCGGCTCGGTGGTTGAGAAGATCGTGAACTGGTTTTTGTTGCATACCCATAGAGCTGATAACACTGCGGCCCATGCTACGCATGCCCATTGAACCCATAACAAGTCGACTTCCTCCGCCTCCGCTTGATAAGAACCCCATCACTGCCCCAGGGGCAGCGCCTGATACAAACCCTTGGCCGGCTTGGTTTAGCATCTCTGTTTTGCTCAAACCCATACCGCTCAAGCCGCTAATGCGACTGGCCATACCTGCCCCGCCACCCAAAATGGCTCCGCCGGCCATGCCCATAGCCGCTCCAGCCGCTGTGGTGACCGCTCCCCCAACCATGTTTGCTGCCGACATACCTAACGCGCCAAACTTGCCCACAAACACCGTGGACATGTAGGCCGCGGCAAAAAGCGTAATAATGGCTATCAAAATCTGGGTGAGGGGGTTTAGTGTTGTGGTTATCAGTATCTGGTAGCCAAAGAGCAATATTATTGAGGCCATGATGCTGGCAAACATGAAGCCGATTAAATCTTGCAGAAGGGTATCAGCAAAGTGTTTGGTCAACGGAATTAGACGCAAAACAAGAATCAAAGGTAAAACCGCGGCAAGAACCCCTGTGAAAAAAAGACGCGTAATACCCATAACTAGGGTCAACATCAGAATGGAGGCAACAAGCATAATGAGAATTCCGCTAAAGAAAAATCCTGTGAAGGGATCCATATTGGGCAGAGGAACAGTCCCTATACCGCCAGTGGCATAACCAACAATGATGTCAATAATATTGCCTGAGGGGATAAGAAGACCCGAGCCGCCTATACCGGGCCAGCCTACAAAGAGGTTTATAGCACCAGCCACAGTGTTGTAGATGGGCTGGCAGGCAAACAATAAGATCAAGGTAAAAACACTGTTCATGATGATATTGGCGGCTGTGCCTTCATTCATTATCCTGAAATTTTCCAACACATAACATATAGCAGCCACAATCAAAACCACCGCAAACATAGCCAAAGCAATTGTACGCATCAACTCAAACACCACCACCATAGGTGTGCCTAATTGCTGCCCAAGAGTGGCACCGTTACTGACGGGGGGAGTTATTAGGGGCAACTCTAAAAGATAGGAATAGATACCCTCCGGACCGCCAATTATTATATCAAATAAAGTCGACATAATCACAGGTGCCGCAAGATAGATGGCAAACATGGTGATGGTGAAAAAGGCAATCAGAATACCAGCATCCACCCCAAGCAAAGCCCGAGTAGACCTTAACCTACAAATTACATCATTGATTTTTTTGTGAACTACCACACACCAGGACCGAAACCTATCCGACAACAACAACTGTTACTGCACCATAAATCAAACCCAGCTTCTTTTTAAAAGCAAAAAACCCATGACCCAACAACAACCACACTAACAGCTATACGATAACGATCTAAAAACCCATCAAACCCATAAAAGAAAAAGGCAATATCTACTACGTATTATGTTTAAACAGTTCAGGCTTAAACAGTTCACTCACTTTGGAAGGGTGATTGCCGTGACTGAAACTGTATTAAATACCAAAACCTTGCCCAAGACTTTATCCAAGTTAATTAGAACCGAAAAAGTAGAGGTACGTGAAACCGATGGCGAAATACGCCTCATACCAATAGAAGAACCACTTGACTATATCAGCAAATTACGCGGCTCACTCTCTGATTATCCAGAGATGTCGGTTGATAAATTCTTAGAACGAAAACACGCCGATAAGGAACTAGAAGAATAAACTCCGTCTACATCATGGACGCCTGCGCACTAATAGCATTCTTACGTGATGAACTAGGAGCAGAAACGGTCATAATCATTTTGAAATCCGCAAAGGAATGCAAAATAGAAATTCACATGAACAGCATTAACCTCCTTGAAGTGTACTATGACATTTACCGTAACCTAGGAAAAACAAAAGCTAACCAAGAACTGACAATGATTAAAAAACTGCCTATAATAATACAGTCCACTTTGTCGGAAGTTTTCAATGAGGCAGGACGATATAAAGCTTCATACAAAATCTCACTTGCAGATTCAATAGCTCTTGCAGAAACATCGGTTTGCGGAGGAGAACTACTAACTGCTGATCATCACGAATTTGACATTATCGAAAAACAAGAAAAAATCAAATTCCACTGGATAAGATAACATATCGTCTATATTCTACCACTTGCTACTATAGAAGACAGTTTTGTTAACTGTAGCAACAAATTTTAGTTTAAGGTAGTATTGCATTGTTTTGGGGCAGGTTTTCGTGTCCCCAGCGGGGTGCGGGATCGTCAGAGGCGGCAACGTCCGTGACCTATTTAACGGCACACGACACCTACAGCTCTTTATTATTGAGCCAAAAATATGCTTTTGGTGAGCTATTGTTTTGCTCGTATTAGGTATATGGTAAAGCTTGTGAGTATAGCAACGATGATAATGATTGTGAGGTATATTGTTGCTTGGTTGAGGGGTATGTTCCATTTTGGATCAGAGTAAGGTTGAACAGCGATGATTTGATGGAAAGTTGTGTTCCAAACGTTTGTGGCCTCAACATAGAGCAGGGCTTCACCTTGATCGGTTAGAGCGGTTAGGGTTGGGTCTTTTGATAGGGCAAGTTGGGTTTGTCCACAAAAACCTAAAGCTTCGCTAAATATGGAGCTGTAGCCTTCGTAGTATTGGTAGAATTGGGCGGTTTGTTTATCATAGTTGGGTGGGGTTTGGATTTGTTGTTGGGGTTGGGTTAGGTTTAGGGTTTTTTGTAGTTTGAGGTTGAGTTGGTCTTTGGGAAGTTGTTCTAGGTTTTTTTGTTGGGGTGGTGTTTTTGTGATTTGGTATATAGATATGGTTGTTAGGCCGCCTAGCTCTGTTGGGGTTTCGAGGGTTAGTTGGATTGTTTGGGGATCGTCGGCGATAATGCTGATTGGTAGGGGGGAGGTGGGGTCGAGGTTTAGGGGGAGGTTGTAGGATTGGTTGTTTCTAAAGTTTAGTTGGATGGTTCTTTGCAGTGTGACTGTTTGTTTTTGTTTTGCTTCTATGTGGAGGTTGTAGTAGAGGGGGCTTGTTTGTTTTAGATTGGCTGTTAGGGTGCCTGTTCCGGAAAAAGTTTGGGTGTCTGAGTCATACATGTCGGTTTGTACGAGTTTGAGGGCTGTTTGGTCGGTTGTTTGTTCTTCTAGTTCCCAGAGTAGGATGTCGGTTTGGGTGAAGTTAAATGCGGATTTGAAACTGGCTGTTATGTTGACTGTGGGGTCGGGGTTCCAGGTTTGGTTGGTAGGGTTCCAGTGGTAGGCTGTTACGTTGAAGGGTTTGTTGTAGAAGTGGTATTGTGTAGTAAAGTTTGTTGTGAAATAGTTTGGGTTACCAAATCGTGTGCTGCCTGTTGTCACATTGTAGTGAAGGGTGTCGGTGAAGTTTTGGGTGGTTAGGGCTTTTGTGATTTGGGGATCTAGGCGGTATTGGATTTTTGCGTAGCGTTGGTTTGAGTTGAAGTATAGTGGCAGGGGTGTGGTGCAGTGCAGGGTTTGGTTTTTGCTTATGTTTTGTTCTTGGGCAAAATTTTCTAAGGGTTTGTTGTGGGCATATATTGCGGTAACGGTACTTCCAATTGGGGTGGTTGTTAGGGTTCCATTGGGTGAATTGAATTGTTGGATGAGCGGGTTTATTTCGTCATCGGGAATTTGGTTGGTTTGGAGGGGCATTATTTGGTCAGATGAGGGCGGGAATACGAGGTTGAGTTGCCATTCGAACCATTCCTGTGCTGGGGGTTTTGTTGGGTTGTTGGGGGTTTGATCTATTGCTGTTGTTGTTACTGTTGTTGCTTGCAGTGTTTTGGTCCAGGTGTAGGTGTGGTTTGTGTTTATTTGCCAGCTATATGTTTTGGGGAGTTCCCCTGCGTTGAGGGTTTCTCCGTCAACTATTAGCAGAGTAGAGGAGCTGGGTGTGTTGTTGTTTGTTATGCCTATGGTGAGGAATTGGATGGTTGTGGTTTGGTTGAAAAAGTTGGCTACGGTTAGGTTTGGGATAAGTTGCTGTTGGTGCAGGGTGTTTAGTTGGGGGATTTTTTGTGCATAGCCATCCCAGTGGTAGTCATCGATGATAGCGCGTTGGGCGAGGTTGTGGGTGGGTCCGTTGCCGTCGTAGCGGATAATTTGTGCAAAGGGGCAGTCAAAGCTAGATTCGCCGCTACTACTGCTGTTGCTGTTGTTGTTTGTATTGGGGAGGGTGTAGGTTAGAAGGGGGGTGAAGTGGGGATCGTAGTGAACCACTTGCACACTTAGAGTTGTTTGGGTTATCACATAAGAGGAGGAGGCGGAGGTGTTTTCAGGTTCAGATGCTTCGCGGCCCCATATTTCAACAGTGAAGAGGTAGGTTTTTGCTTCGGCCTCCGATGATACCTCAAAGGCGCTCAAGCCAGTTGGGGAAGTCAAATCATCTGTGTTAAGCATATTGAAGGCCTCAGAAGGATAGTTGATTGCAGCTTTTTCAAAGATGAGGCTATTTGGCAGCTTGATGTGGCAGGTTAGGGTGAATTGGTCGTTGGGATAGAGGGTTCCATCAGCATTTATGGCCGGATAACCATATTTGTCCAAAAGCGGTTCCAAAAACAACTCAGCAGAAACAACCTCCACCTCCGCTGTCTCTTGGGTGTTTTGGGCAAACATCAAGGGCAGAGCAGGCATCAAGAAGAGAAGAATTGTGAAGCCTATCAGCGTTAACAGCAACAACCTAAAAAGAAGAGAAGGAGAAGGAGGCGGCGGTAGTGGGGTGGAAAGTTTGGGGTGGTGTCGTCCAATGTTTTTGTTGATTGGGGTAGTGGTAATAGTAGTGGTGGTGGGGTTAGTTGGTTTGTTGGGTGGTTTGTTTGGCGGCAACTATGAGTCTCCTTAGTGTTTGGGGTTTTTTTACTCCTGTTAGAATTAGGGGATTGTAGGTGAGGCTTGAGCTGTTAATGTAGAGGGTGCCAAAGTGAAAGAGGCGTCCCCAGATTCCTTGGGTGATGGTTATGTTGGCAATTTTGTTGAGGGGAATTGCTTCGGCATGAAAAATTGGTCGGACTTGTTTTTTGGAGATGCCGTAACTAGAGACGATATAGAGGGTTGAATTTGCTGTCTCAACAGCGACAACTATCATCAATATTGCAATAACTAATCCAAAAAGAGGCACCCAGAAAAAAACGGCAGGAACACCCATCCAAAGCGTAACTCCAGCAATAATTACCAACCCAATACCTTCAAACAACCCTAAAAAAGATAGAACCGAGGGCTTTTCTGACCAAAGACATGTATCCAACAGATAACACCAAAAACCATACCACAGAATTTTAAAAACAACAACACACAGCAGTTAGGTGCATCAGATAGGTCAGGCTGCAGAAAGCTGCCAGTACAATAAGTGATATAATCGATCTGTCAAAGAAGTAAACTGGTCTGCTAAACAGACCAAAAATAACTACACCACATTCTCAGAGTTGGCGAAGTTTTTCTACCATAAAGAAACCATGTTTTGTGTTGTGTTGTTTTATCGGTAGTAGGTAGCAACTAACGGCTGATTCAACGAATCGCTACAGTAAGCTGGTGAATTGAGTGGTTGTAGATTTAATTATTGCTGTTGTTGTTGGGTTTGCGTATTTTGAAAAGTATTAGTGTTAATAGTAGGGTTATGATTGATAAGAAAATTACAATGATGATGGTAAAGGTTGCTAGGGGCATTGAAATTATGTTGGCGTCTTTTTCAGTTGGTGCAAAAGAATCGGCATTGGGGGATGGTGTAATTGTGACTGCAGGGTCGGGGGAATTGTCAGAAGTCTGGTAGTTAGGTAGGGTGAATGTTTGTTTACTATAGTTAGTTTCACCTTCAACCGCACCAGCTGTTAAATAGCTCGTGGAGAGGCCCGTGTAATAGTATGGAGTATATTGTATAAATTCGCTGTAATACATCAACATTGCAGTTACGGTTACATCAATTTGGGCGTTTGGAGGGTAATCTCCATAGATTGAGACTGTTGTGTATTCCGAATTGGAAGCTCTGAGCAGGTTGAATGGCGGTTCGTCGGGAAATTCCTGAAAAGAATAATTATAAAAACTGTAATACTCTGCACTGCTTGTGTCTGGAGAAGCAAAATGGCCCCGCTCACTTATAGAGTAAAATAGGTAATAGTTAACACCGTTTATTTTTTCTTTAAATGACTGATTTTTTATCTTGACTTCTATGGTGTTCTTGTTTCTTGTTTCAGATATTTTTTCGCCTGTATAGGGGTCGGTATGGATTGTGGTTTCTGATGCTGGAACGAATTTTAAGCTAAATTCGGGAGGGGCTGGTTTTTGGAGTGTCTGGGCAAAAATGGGTTCAGTAGAAAATAGACAGGCGATTGTGAGAAAACACATAATACTTAGGGATAGTGCAAACAGCAACGGTAACCCTTTGATTAGGTGACCCATGAGGTTTCTTATGGTGTAGTTGTTATAAAGTTTACGAGAAGGGTTAACTAGGCCTTCCCAAAATATTCCACCGGCCTCAACAGAGAAATTACGAGATACAACAAAGCGCATCCTATCAGTTCTTTTAAAGTTAGAAAAATCTAAGTATCGATAGCTATGGAGTTAGTCAATAGGGAATACTGGGTTGAGGTTAGACCCCTGATAACCTCAGAGTTAAACACGGGAAATTTTGCACCTATCCTAGATGCGCTATACAACCTAGCTAAACCCTACCGCTTTCTCATCAAAGACACCGGAAACAGAGGGTGTGAAGCGTCGTCGTTGATTAGGTTCTATCTTCAGCTTGCTGATGAGCAGACAAAAAATCAGATCGCAAACATCATAAGAACACTCATAGATGTTGAGGTAGTAAGTGCTGAGCCGCCTGAGCAATGCTATCAGTTCAGAGCAGAATTAGAATTAGCGAAAAACTATGCCCTGCCCATAGTTAGCTATCAAGAAAAAAAGCCCCCAAACCTCATAGACCGATTAGTTGCCTCCATCGCCGGTTCAAACACAAGCCTAGAGATCACCGCCCAAGCCGACCCCAACGCACTTTTGAGTATACAGAAATATATCTTCGAAAAAACCAACCAAACCCCCAACCTAAACAAAGAATTGCTCAATCAAAGCATTGATGCTGTTGGCACCATCGCAAAAAGAAATCTAAAAACCAAACCAGCCAAAAACGTCTCACCCTACAATAACTCTGATCCTTGGGTGAGAGAGTGTACAAAAAATGCAGCCATAAAACTTGCCAGCACCCTCTTTATCTGCCAAATAGTTATCCAAAGCAACTCGGCACAAACCGCTCAAGCTATCAAAAAAGCACTACCCGCCTCCGCTATGAACCACTTCAAAACCGTTAAAAAACAAAAAAATCCACACCTACCCCAAACAACACTAAAATCACCCTCAAACCATTGGCTAAGAAACAATATTTTTTGCCGCCTATGGTGGATAACACCCATAGCAGTGCTCTTACTGATATATCAGCTGGGATTATTTGATCCTATAAAATTTATCACCTCACCGCTTAGCAAGATGGAGTTTTGGCCACCGCTTTTAGCAGCCAGCTTGGCCGTTGGGTTATGTCTCACCCTTAGAAAACGCCACCCCATTGTACTGTCCACCCAAGAGTTAGCACAAATAATCGGGTTACCCAGCGCAATAGAAAAACTACCCATCGCTCTTGGCAAAGTACCGCTCTCAAGAATGCAACTAGGCACCCAACAAACCAACCCAAACCAAACCAAACAACCCCAAAACAAAAAAGAGAAACCAAACCAAAAAAACAACCACCCGCCCAATCATCAGCAACACCATAATCATCATCAACATGGTCTGCCATCGGCTCTTGAAAACAAAGGGCTCCCAGCAGTTGAAACAGAGCAGAAGTAGAGGGAGATATCTTGGAGTTATTTGGGTGGGCATTATTTGTTTTTAGTTTGGGGATTTAGGGGTATGCTTCACTGCAAGATGTGAGGTGTCGGCAGGTTTCGAATTGTGTTTGGGTTATCGGCTATCCGATAGGGAGCATAATAACCTTGCCGCTTTAGCCGCTGAACCCCTTAGGGCACAGGTTGTTTGTCTTTCACTGGGGTTTGCAGTCGGTTTGGGGTTGGTTTTGTTTTGTTTGGGTTTCTATGGAGGGGCAGATGTTAAGGCACTCATATTTGTTGGCTTAGCGGCTCCCTTGCTGCCCTTGAGTGGTAATGTGGGTTTGGGTTTTTTGGATTTGCCTTTGGTTTTAGTTGTGTTTTGTTATGCATCTCTTTTATCTTTGGTGTGGCCGTTGGCGATTTTTATTTTGAATCTAAAAGATGCACTTAGGGGACACAATATGTTTGGAGGTATCAAACTTTCTGTGCGTAAAAAAGTTTGGTTGTTGTTTACTGCAAGAAAAGTACCGTTAGAAAAACTAAAAAGTTTGAGATACTTCCCCGCCGAGAGAGTAGTGTTCCAAGAAGGTGAGCCTGCTAGGATGGTGGTGCATTTTGTGAAAGCAGAAACTGATTTGGAGAAATATTTCGCTACTTTAGAAAAACACCAAACCCTCTACCAAAAAGGTATTCTTACATCTCCAACAATACCTACGATAGTTTTTCTCACCTTAGCTATGGCAAGCCTGCCGTTATTGTTGTTGAACCTGGTTTTCTTGGGTGCCAACACACTATTCTTCTAAGGGGATTTATCCAACAACTATTATGGCTTGTGAACCAATCAGGCAGTAGTTGTTATTTGTTCCAGTAGTAGATATTTGGGTATCGGTTTGCTATTTGGTAGTTGGGGTCGTCGTAGACTATGTCAAGTTTTGCGCCGTATTGGTTAAGTCTGGTTTGCATTTGGTCCCAGATCGGTTGGCAGGTATCGTCTGCGTCCCATAGGCCCCATATGTTGTCTTGTGGGTTTCGCATACCCCAGCCATAATTTTTAGGTAACACTAGTACGGCTTCAGCGCTTATGCCTCCGTGAATAACCTTAGGGTTTTGAACTACCTCAGTCCAGAAATGTTCCAAAGCTTGGAAGTGTTCTTCTTGTAGAGTGTTTGGGTTTGTGGGGTCTTCTGAGTAGTTAAAAATTATCACATACTCTGCACCTGCCTCATAGGATAGTTTCATCTGCTCAAACATCTCCTCGCCTTCAGCAAGATAGGGTGTCTGAGTGTATTTCCAGGTAAGTATGGTGCCCCAGCTTTTACCTAAAAGATTAGCTGCCCCGCGAACTAGACCAATATGCTGTGCCGCTGAATGGTTCCAGGCCAACTCTGCAAGCACCACATCATAACCACCCTTGTAGTTCCACCAGTAAAGTCCATAATCAGCCGTAAAAACCAAAAGATCCTGCTTATTTAACTGCGTTTTATCTATACCCTCCAACAATCCTCTCTGCATGTCTACAAACACATCAGCCGCATCACCATAAGTCTGGATAGGATTCTGCTCAACGAGCACCTCATAGGACAGCAACGATCCAGTATATTTTGTGATATCTTCAGGGGCATAAAATTTGTATCCTGCATCAGTAAATTCTTGAATTGTGATTGTCCGATTTGAATAATAATTAATGTATTCCGTATAATGCCCTCTTGAGTCAGCACCAACAGTTACAAGAGATATCTCACCATTATCCCCATATGTAACCGCAGTAGTACTGGTTGATGTATCAGATAAAACCCGAACCTGCAGACCAGTATCTTCTAAACTGTTATTATTAATATTATTATACTCTACATTATTAGTGGTTCGAACAGATATTGATCTGCCATATTTTTCGATGGACATTGCAGTTGTTTTGTTTATTTGGGCGTCTCTTTTTAATGTGAGTCCTACACCGTCGAGCATTTTTCCGCCTGGTTCATCGTCGTAATATATTCCAATGAATTGTTTGCCCCAGCGTTCTTTTGCTTCGATAAGCCAGCTACTTAATTGTTGTGTGCTTAATCCAAGAGACTCACTTGTACTGCTACCAATGGCATAATTCATTTTTGACGCCACAACATAATCGCCTATCTCCTCCATAGCAGAAGTATATCCCTGCAGATGGCCAGATTGCAAAACAAACAAGTTTGTATAATCCTTTACTTTATCAACAAGTTCCTTAGCCTCTTGAACCGAGCCGCCACAATAGGTAACCCCAACATAGAATTGTTTGTGTCCATTTTGATTAAACACAAAAAAACTTGTAACAGCCACTAAGCAAATCAATAACAGAACAACTGCTACAACCAACTTTTTTTTCATAACTTACACACCTATTGGCAACAGACACTGATTAACCGAAAGGAGCACGGTACAACCACACAGGATCATCTCTATTTTCAGCATGACGCCAAATAAGCCAAAGCTACACTTATTTCTATTCCCAAATTGAGCAGAACAAAGGTAACCACAAGGGATAGAGCAAAACAATTGAAAAGATGCAAAAAAATTGAGATACCACCCTGCCTTATGAGGTGCATAATTTGTTTGTTGTTTAGGATTTTTCTATGGTGCTTTTTTCTATTAGTTGATCGTAGAATTTTTTCACAGTGCTTTTTAGTTCTTCTTCGTTTGCGATGCCTGAGCAGATGAGTTTACCTGTGAGAAAAACAAGAAAGGTTGCTTTGGTTTGGTCCATTTTGTAGATGGCCGCTGGGAATTTGTCGGGTTCGTATAGGGCTGATTCGAATTGGTTTGTGAATTGTTCTAAGGATATGGTTACACCGGCTATGGCTACAGAGGCAACGAGGTTTTTTACGCAGCTTTCATAGGTACAGTTGTTTGAAACTAGGGCTTCAGTTTTGAGGCGTTTTAGAAAGTTTGTTATCGCCTCGCGGCCTTGGGCTTCTGAGGTTGTGCCGGTGCAAACAAATTTGCCGCTTCTAAAAAGCAAAAAGGTAGCAGAAGGCACCCTTAACTTAAAGACCAACCCAGGGAACCGTCGCCAGTTGCACTTTGAACCCTCCAACTTGGAATTCGCAGCACCCAAATCAATGCAGTCACTAAAAGAACCGGTTATCACAATATTTTGTATAATGATTTCATAGTCAAACAACCTAATCACAACCATAAGAAATCTGTACCTTTAAAAAGCAGAACAAAACACCTTGATTTGCACTATTTGCATTCGTATCTGCCTCACTGAAAACACCAGAGGCAAATTTAAGAGTAGATAAACACGTCTGCAGGAGTTTAATCAGTTATGTCTGCGTTAAATTGTTGGTCAGGTTCTTTGTTTTCATGAGTTTATTGAATGGTAAAACATGCAAAATAATCATCAATATCGTAAAGCTAAGGATTGTTATAATCCAATGTGTATAGACTGAGGGTGCAGAAAAGGAGATGGGCAGAGACAGATCAATGATGTTTATCAAGACATGGAACGCGACAACGGCCCACAAATTTCCGTTACTTTTTTTAAAAAAATAGCCAACAAAGATACCGAAGAATAATACGTAAATAAATTGTCTTTGGAAAAACATTTCAAGCCAGTTAGCTTGGAAAATGTGGATATGCTGTAGAGTAAACAGCAGTGTTGAGATAGAAATGCCAAGCACATAACCATATTTTGAAGCAATTCTAGATTCAGAATATGCCCGGTAGGCAACTTCTTCTGCAAAGGCACCAAAGCTACCGTATAAAACATAGAGCACAAACACTAGAGTTATTGCCACTGTTATAGGAAAAGAAGAGAGCGTTCCGTTTGCAAAGGAAATAGAAGCTGGTTTGCCGCCTAAAAGTACGACAAACCCAAAAAAGATCACCTGAAGCAATACTGCTAAGAGCAATCCCAGAAGAACCACCCGGGCGTCTTTGAATTGGAATAGGTCAGTTAATTTTGTTTTCATATCTTTCTTTATGAGCACTAAGCTGAGTAGAAAAACCGCCAAATAGGACAAAAACATACCTACATAGGGCAGTGCAACGGGGAAAGTCACGTTCCACATAGGATAACGTACAATATAGATCACCTAGCTGATTGCGAGTAAAAACAAAGGCCCAACAAAGACCCACAACCTGTTTTTTGAAGCCATATGACGAACCAACCTTAGGTTGTGTCCAGTTAAAAACTATATGGAGCTTATGGTACAATCGTTTACTGCCCTGATAGATAAAATATAACCGATACCCCATCAATAGATAGACAACAACCACCGAGATGTCAAGTGTACTGCACCATTGCTTAAGGGGTAACAAATTCAGACCCCTAAGAAATTTGAGCACAGCCTAAGTCTTAGCAGTTTAATTGTTGCTTGTTAGGTTCCTGACGTATTTGTTGAGCTTTGGTTTGGTTAAAACCGCTATTATAGCAGGTAAACTGCACAGCATTAGTATTCGTCCAAAAATGGCTATTCGATCAGTTAGTACGGCCATGAAGAGTTGACTCCAACCAAACGGCAACACCCCAGTGGTGATGTATAGGGCTGGAAGAGGGGGAGATACAATAAAGGTAAGAATAATCCCAGCTAACACGATGTATTCTTTGCGTTGAAACGCATGATACCCTAGTGAAACCCCAATGACCATAACCCAAACTATTAGAGAAATTGCCACAAATATTCCAGATGAACCACCAAAAATAGGGAAGAAATAAGCTAAAACAGTAACTGGAAAAAGAAGCAGCATCAGCAACAGATTTGAGTACCTCAAAAGTTTAACCCTGCTAAAATAGGCCAGGCAGATAAAGCAGACGGCGTATTGAATGGCCATCCACTCAGCCATACCCTGTCCCATAATTTTTGGAATTGGAAAGAAATACAGATCTGAGATCAAATTAGGTAAGAACACTAAAGCTAAAATTAACCAAAAATAATCCTTTGTCTGCTCATATTTTTGGCTATAGCAGGCCAACATTGCCAAATAGATAAAGATCCGGCCCAACCGATTGGATGATAGAGGGAGGGTATGGGGCTGTTGTTTATTATGGGTCCAAAGGGGCTGAAAAATAACAGAACAAAAGCTAAGCCTGCAAAAACCAACAGCAACGCTGATTGTATACTAACTTTGGGCTGCGCTGGTTTAGTTTTAGTTGGTGGTGCAGGGAGGCTGATTTAGAGTTACGCTCCCGATAGCTGGTAGATTTTCATCTGTGCATTTTGGTAAACTAGGGTTAGGCCTGTGTCGTTGTTGTTGTCAAGTAATTTGGAGAGCATTGTGGTCTTTCCTAAATCGGTAAATTTCATCAGGGGACCGTCGCTGGATACATAATCGGTACTGTTAAGGCCAACGGCTTTGCACATCCAGGCCGCTTTTATTTCATCGTCTTTGCAAACCATGACATAGTCTGCGTTGTATTTTTCCATAAGCTCCATCAATGTTGAGGGGTTATCTGTGATGAGTGCTTGTGCTATGTCCACGATTTTGTCGTTTGTGTCGAACTCGTTTATCTCACTTGAATCACTAATGGAGGGAAGAATTTCTTGTGAGGGGTTTCGTGCCACTGCATTTCTTTGTCCTATGGCGGTTATCATGTGTCCATAGTCCCACCAGGCAAAGATTGTTGCGTTTTCAGGAGTTTGAGCACTAATCCAGTTTAATCCGTCTTTTAGGTTATCGTCAAAGTATGCGGAGCTATGTTGACCTGTCTCGTCGGTATAGGTTAGCTGTACATGGTCACTCCAGCGGGTTAGGGTGGCGTTGTATTTTCCGCCTAGGTTATCGATACTAAGGGGAGAGGGGTAAAATGAGAAAGCAACAGCCGCAACTATAACTGCAATCGCCGCGACGGCTATAATTAAAAACCACTTTTTAACCAACTTGTACACCAGTTAATTTTTGTTAGCTTTTGCATACTGCTTTGACCGCATTATAAATAAGTGTTGATTGTATATGTTAACACGTGCTTAGTTATGAATAAAAAGTACAGTGTTAACTTGACCAAAGATGAGCGTTGGATAATTTTTGAGACAAT
>Ga0123353_10004256_pt1 | contig 18381 bp, 5 predicted proteins | sample TergutLab28metaG_3_FD_92763 | JGI IMG/M metagenome (GOLD analysis project Ga0123353, IMG submission 92763) | Labiotermes labralis P3 segment gut microbial communities from Petit-Saut dam, French Guiana - Lab288 P3 | ecosystem: Host-associated > Arthropoda: Insects > Digestive system > Gut ... | reverse complement strand
GTGTTCAACGTGCTGGGCGAGCCTGTCGACGGCCGCGGGCCCGTGAAGGCGACGGAATACCGCGACATCCATCAGTCGCCGCCGCCGTTCGACAGCCTGACGCCCAAAAGCGAACTGTTCGAGACGGGCATCAAGGTCATCGATCTGCTCGCGCCGTTCGTTCGCGGCGGCAAAACGGGCCTGTTCGGCGGAGCGGGGCTGGGCAAAACGGTCGTCATCCAGGAACTGATCGCCCGCGTGGCCAGCAAGCACGGCGGGTACTCGGTGTTCGCCGGCGTGGGCGAGCGGACGCGCGAGGGCAACGACCTTTGGCTGGAGATGCAGGAAACGAAAATCGGTTCCACGGGCCAAAGCGTGCTCTCCCGCACGGCGATGGTGTTCGGCCAGATGAACGAACCGCCGGGCGCACGCCTTCGCGTGGCCTTGTCGGCGTTGACGGTGGCGGAATACTTCCGCGACGCCAGCGGCGCCGACACGCTGCTGTTCGTGGACAACGTCTTCCGTTTCAGTCAGGCCGGGTCGGAAGTGTCCGCCCTGCTGGGGCGCATGCCCTCGGCGGCGGGGTATCAGCCGACGCTCGCGACGGAAATGGGCGAACTCCAGGAGCGCATCACCTCGACGAAGAAAGGCGCCATCACGTCCGTGCAGGCCGTGTACGTGCCGGCGGACGATATGACCGACCCCGCGCCCGCGACGGCGGTGACGCACCTGGACAGCTTCATCGTGCTGGAGCGGAAAATCGTCGAGAAGGGCATTTATCCGGCCATCGACCCGCTGGCCAGTTCGTCGCGAATTCTCGATCCGCAGTACGTCGGCGAGGAGCACTACAAAATCGCCCGCCGCGTGCAGCAGATTCTCCAGCGGTATCGCGATTTGCAGGACATCATCGCGATTTTGGGCGTGGACGAACTGAGCGAGGAGGACAAGCAGATCGTCGCCCGCGCCCGCCGAATCGAGCGGTTCCTCAGCCAGCCGTTCTTCGTGGCCGAGGTCTTTACCGGAAAAGCGGGCAACTTTACGCCGCTGTCGGAAACGATCCGCTCGTTCCAGGAAATCTGCGACGGAAAATGGGACCACCTGCCCGAACAGGCGTTCATGTACGTCGGCACGGTGGAAGAGGCGGCCGAACAGGCGAAGAAGTTGGAACAATAACGGCAGCCAGTAGCCAATAGCCAGTAGCCAATAGGTATGGCGAAACTGTCCGTAAACCATAGCATACTGTCGAGTGAGTATGAGCATTCGCTCTACGCGTCCGCGAAGCCGCGAGACCACTCTCTCGAATGTGATATACGATTTTACAGTCGGGAAACGAAAACCCTGATGGCTACTGGCTAGTGGCTATTGGCTTGTAGTCGAAGAGGACGTGCGACAATGGCAAGCGGTGCCCGAACATTTTGCCTGGAAGTGATGACGCCCAACGGTCCGGTGACGGCGGCGGACGTGTCGGTAGCGGTGTTGCCGGCGGCGGACGGGGAGTTGGGCATCCTGGCCGGCCATGCGCCGGTGGTGACGCTGTTGGGGGCGGGCGTGCTGGCGTTCACCGACGCCGCCGGCAAGCGCGTCCGCTACTGGGCGGCGGGCGGATTCGCCCACGTCCGCGAAAACTCCGTCAGCGTGCTGCCCGAGGAATGCACCCCGCTGGAAAAACTCGACGCTGCCGCCGCCGGGCAGGAACTCGACACCGCCCGCGCCCTGCCGGCCGGCACGCTCGACGCCAACACCCGCCGCACCCTCGCCATCTCCACCGCCCAGGCGAAACTCCGGGCGGCCGGTCGAAAGTGATTTTCGCCGCAGAGGCGCAGAGGACCACAGAGGTGGTCACTCGGTGTTCGAAAAATGTTTTGCGGTGGCTTGCCTCTTTGCGCTGTAAGACGTTATATGCGGCAAAACGTTTGGCGGTGTACAACACCCTACAGCGCAAAGAGGCAAGCCATATTTTCATCCCGCCTATTTTCTCACGGGGGTTGTCGTCGCCGGTTGGTTTTGGAGCGCCTGGTCGACGACGGTTTCCAGGACGCCGTCCAGCGGGAGGCGGCTGCTGTCGGTGTAGAGGTTGCCCTCCTTGTCCAGCACCAGCAGCGTGGGGAGCATGCCGACCCCGTAGCGGTTGGCGGTCGAATCCTCCCAGTCGCCGCCGTCGAAGGTCTGAATCCACTCCAGGCCGTTTTGCGCGACGAAATTTTCGACGTCCTGCTTCCGCCGGTCGTCGATGAACGAGACGCCAAACCTCGTTCTGTCCAGGCTGATACTCACCACCTCGACGCCTTTGTCCTTGCGGGTTTCGTATAGTTTTTTCAGCCGCGGCAGGGCCCGGACGCACGGGTCGCCGCCCCAGGTCGCCCAGACGTGGATCACGACCACGTTGCCCTTGAGGTCGTCGGGCAGCGTCAGCGTTTTTCCGTCGAACGTCGTCAGCGTGGCCGTGAAGGGTTTGCCCACGTCGCTGTGCTCGCCGTTCCACCGCAGGAAGGTCCGCACGAAGGTGGCGTCGAGGTGGTGTTCCTTGAGCGCCTTGACGTGGCGTGCGAACGGTTCGTCGAGTTTCGCTTCTTTGGCCATGATCGCGGCGGCCGTGCGGGCGTGGGCGGCGCATGGCGAGTCGTTGTAGCGTTCGACGAACGCCTCCAGAAACGTGGCCGCGAATTTGTCCGCGTCGTCGGGTGGCCCGGCGGGTTCTCCGGCGAGCAGGGCGGCCAGTTCGCGGTCGTTCATCACCACGATGAATCCGGTGCGGGCGAAATCGGCCCGGAGTTTCGTTTCGGCATCGTCGTTGGACGCCAAAATATGCTCGACCACGCGATGAAACTGCCGCCGGGCGTCGTCGTCTTTCCGCATGGCCAGGAGTTGCCCGCTCGCGCGGAGCATGCGTCGGTGGACCTCGGCGATGTTGGGGGCGTCGGGATTGGCCTTGTCCGTTTCCCAACCGTTGGTCACGGTCTTCTCCATGGCCTTTTGGACCTCCTCCTCGGACATGCTGCCTCTGGGCGGTACTTTCCACACATGGGGCGTGGTCAAAAGGGTGTCGCCGGAGAACATGATGGGCGTGCCGATCAGTTGCCGGGCCGCCGGGGCGGCGGGTTTTGTCGTCGCGCTGCTCTGGAGCGCCCGATTGACGACGGCCTCCAGGTTGCCGCGGGCGTTGTCGGAGAGGAGGTTGCCCTCCTTGTCCACCACGAACACGGCGGGGATGGCGCCGACCCCGTAGCGGGTGGCGGTCGGGTTCGCCCAGGTGCCGCCGTCGAAGGTTTGAATCCAATCGTAGCCTTTGTCCGTGAGGAATTTCTCGACGTCCGCCTTCGATTCGTCCAGGCTGATGCCGATGACCACGACGCCCTTGTCCTTGTAGGCGGCGTAAAATTTCTTCAGATCGGGCATGGCCACGACGCAGGGCCCGCACCAGGTGGCCCAGAAGTCGATGACGACCACCTTGCCCTTGAGGTCGTCGGGCAGGGTGAGTTTCTTGCCGTCGAGCGTCGTCAGTGTGGCCTTGAAGGGTTTGCCCACGTCGCTGTAGTTCTCGACCCGCCGCAGGACACCGATGATGCCGGTGCCGGGAGTGTCCATGTATTTTTCCTTGACCACCTTGACGTACTGTTCGGCCAGTTCGTCAAGTCCCGTGCCCGCCGCGGTCCCCGCGGCCCGCGTGTAGATGTGGGCCGCAAACGGCGTGTCCTTGTAGCGTTCGACGTGCGCTTTCAGAAACGCGGCCATGTCGACGGGTTTTCCGACGGGTTTTCCGTCGATATCGAGGGTGATTTTTTTGTCTTCGAAATTCATTCTGAACGTGTTGCTGAACGGATTGACGTGGGCGTCGGCCAGATCGTCGGCGGACGTCAGAAGGTATTCGAGCATCCGCATGGAATGGAGATATCCGATCGCCTGTCCGATGTGGCCGTGCACGGCTGCGAGGTTGGGGGCGTCGGGATAGGCGTGTATGGTTTCATCGCACATGGCCAGGACGTTTTCCGCGGCCTGGATATCGTTTTGGATGTATTCCGCGAGGGTGAGCGTGGTGTCTTTGGGCCGTTTCAACGGTTCGAAGATGGCCTGGAGGGTTTCGTCGGGAACCGCCGCCGGTGCGGTGGCGGGTCGGCTGGTGGGTTGGCTGGCGGCGGGCTGCGCGTTTGCCGGCGGACCAATCATCAACAGCACCCCGGCCGAGATGGCGAGGAACATCAAACGTGTGACGGAGATCATGCGAAACTCCTTTCTATTACGTTCACGCGGAGCTGCCGCCGCATTGTGCAACCATCACAAGAATTCGCGGAATTCGCGGCCAAAAGAACGTTTCGTTTTGCACAACACTCTACAGCGCAAAACGGCAAGCCATGGCGAACCATTTTTCGAATGCCAGCATTCCTCTCCGCGTCGTTCGTGTTCCCGCGTCAGCCTGGCCAGCGTCGTCCCTCGTCCACCATCGCCAGATAATGGTCGACGGGCACATAGTTGGCCACCGTGTTTCCGCTGCCCAGGGCGTATCCGCCGTTGGGCATGCATTTGTCCAGAACGTCGCGGGTGCGGGCGCGGATGGCGTCCTCGCCGGCGCGGCAGAGGAAGTCCACGTCCAGACCGCCGATCATCGACATCTGGCGGCCCCAGGTTCGTTTGGCGTCGCGGCAGTCCTCGATGGTGTCCTCGAAACTGTGTTTGGCGTCCACCTTCACGTCGCGGATCAGGTCGTCGGTGATATCGCGCAGATTGCCGCACGAGTGCAGGAAATACAGCCGCCCGGTGTCGTGGGCCGCTTTGGCCAGTTCCGCGTGGCCGCTGAGCACCCACTTTCGCATGTCGGCGGGCGAGAACATCAGGCCGCTGCGGTAGCCCATGTCGTCGCTGCCCCACAAGGCCCGCACACGCGGGAACTGGAGCAGCACCTTGACCTCGGCACGGTGAAATTCGAGAATTTTCGTGGCCAGCGCTTCAACCAGGTCCCGCTGCTCGTGCAGCGCGATGCAAAGCGTTTCGTACCCCATCAGCCAGCAGAGCAGTTCGCAGAAATGTCCGGTGTGCGAGACGATGCACATGTCGTCGGGCAGGTGTTTGCTGAACCATTCGAGGGCCCGCGTGCACTCGGGGCGGTTGGGGTTTGGGAAGGGGTACTTTTCGAACTCCTCCCACGAGGTGATGGGTCCGGCGTGTTCCTCCATGTAGTTTCGTCCGCCGGCGTGGGCCATGTTGCCTTCGGCGGTGTCGGCGATATTCAGCCGCTTGATGGTCCAGTCGGTCTGGATCGCTCCGGCGGAGATGTAGTCGAACCCCAGGAACCGCCGCATGGCGATGTCGCGCCGCCACATCGACTCGATGTTGGAGCGGTCCGCGTCACGTCCGATGTCGAACCGCTCGCAGATCGCGTCGGCGATCGGGTCGTCGTGGAACAGTTCCATGTGGTACATGCGTTTGGGCGTGCCCTGCCGGCGCAGATTGGCCAGCAGCCCTTCGAAGTCCGGTTTGGGGGGATTTTTCAGCGTGGGGAACTTGTCCATAGATTTCTCCTTGGTGAAGACTGTAACATGGTTGGCGTGGAAAACAATAGATTGACCTTCCCGGATTGACCTTCCCGGCCTTGCGCGGAAGTGCCGGCACTTCGACGCGAGGCCGGGGAGGAACCGTTTTCCATACGGGCCGGTCTACAACGCCAAATGCCAAAGCCGTCGCGAAACATTTTTCGAATACGGTCGACGCGCCTAACAGTCTAACAGCCTGTCGTTACTCGTATTGGAACACCGGCCTGCCGGTCCGTTTTCGTAATTCGTGCTGTGTCTGGATGAGCGTTTCGCGGACGGCGGCCATGAAGGCGTCGGGTTTTTGTTGTCGGGCCTGTTCCTGCGGGATGGCCGGGGCGTATTGGACGCTGATGAACCCCGGCGAGGGCAGCGCCTGCGTTCGGGGCCAGCACTCGAACGCACCGTCGATGACGACCGGAACGGTCCAGTCCGCCGCCCGCTGGGCGAGCATGGCCACGCCCGGCAGCAGCGGTCCGATTCGGCCGTCGGTTGTCCGCGTGCCTTCGGCGAACACGACCACCTGCCCGCCGTCCTTGAGCCGCCGCATCGCCTCTTTCAGGGCGGCCAGGTCGGCGGAACCGCGCTTGACCGGGAACGCGTTGACGGCCGTGATGAGTTGCTTGAATCCCGGCGTGCGGAAGAGCGAGTCGCGGGCCATGTAGTTGACGGGGCGCCGCAAGGCGAAACTCATCAGGATGGGATCGAGAAAACTCTGGTGGTTGCAGATGTACACCACGCCGCCGCGAGTGGGTTCCACCTCGCGGTTGAACACGCGCGTCGACCAGAGTGCCGACACGCCCACCTGCAACATCCGTCGGCTGAAGCGGTAGAGCATCGAAGGCCGCTGCACGCCCTCGGTCAGCCGCCAGCCCGGAAGGAGCGGGTTGGGCTGTGTGCCGATCCGGCGGCCCGGGTCGATAGGTTGGTCGTTGATCATGGCGTACAGCGTACCCGAAAACGTGGCGCAAGAGGAGTCTTTTTCGGAACCCTTCTCATTCCGGCTGGTTCAAGTACAGGCTTGACTGTAGAATAGTCGGTTCGCGCGGGATGCGCGGCATGGCAAGGAGAATGGCATGAGCGGGAACAACCGGAATTTGGCCCGACGAGTCGGGTTGGCGATGATGGGGTTGACGGTTATCGGCGTGATGTCCTTTGGGCTGTACGCGGGGCTGGAGGATGACCTGTTCAGTGAACTGTCGTCCCCCAAGAGCGCCGGCGGGACGGCGGATTACACGATCGTGCTGGTGGGGCCCGACGGCAAGCCTCTCGAAAGCTCGCTGTATCTTCGCAGCATTCCGGGGCAGTATTCGGCCAGCGTGTTTCCGCGCGTGTTCCTGCTGGAGGGCAAGGACCTGTTCACGGGCGGGCTTCAACTGGACAGCGGCGGCATGGGGTCCGCCAGCGCGGTGACGGTCCGCACCCTCGTCGGCGACGACACGGGGCAGGCGATCGTCTACCGCCCCGAAAGCCAGGCCAACATGGAACCCGGCGCGTACGTCATCGGGCCCTTCGGATTGAAGTTCAATGCCGACGGCGGCCTGCGGGCCCAGCACCCCGCGTTGAGCGTGGATAAAAAGACGCTCCGCATTCACTGCGTTCCGGTGACGTTCTCGGCCGTGGACAAGGAGAAAGGATACCTCGTCCCGCTGAAGGACTTTTCGCTGGCCTGGGAACGGACGGACCTGCTGGGGAACATCATTCCCGACACCGTGGTCAAGGGGACGTGGGGCTGGTGTCCGCTGACGATTTATCTGCCGCGCGGGTTGGAGTACAACTCGACGGCGGGGCGGTTCTCGATTTCCGACGACGGAAAGATTGTGCCGGGCAGTTCGAGCAGTTTCAAAAACGGCATGTTCGTGATAGAGGTTTCCGCGACGGCCCGCAAGGCCGAGGCGGTGGGCAAGGGGATGTGGGTGTTCTCGCAGAACGGTCGGCGGGTGTTCTCGCGCGGCGAGGTCGCGACGTTCCAGGTGGTGATGTCCGGCCAATACCCGGCCGGCAAAATGGACGTGGTGGCCAAGACTCCGGCGGGGGAGTTGACGCTCGGTTCGCTGACGCTGCCGGCGGTGGACGGGGTGGACAGCGTGATGTGGAAGATGGACATGTCCGTGCTTCCGCCGGGCCAGGCGACGCTGGCGCTGAAGCACGCGGCCGCCCAACCGTACGAGATTCAGGTCGTGGATTTGATCCAGCGCACACCGCTGGTGTTGCAGACCGTTTCGTGCTGCAACGGTGCGACGTTCAGTTTCGATCCCGAAGGCCTGGCCGAGATGTCCAACAACTCCATGCCGCAGTGGGTGAGCTACGGTCATGGCAGCACGTTGAGCCTGATCAAGCCCAAGCTGCCGACCGCGCCGGCGGGCGCCCCGTCGGAAATGACGATGGTGCGGTCCAACCTCGGGGCGAGGAACATGCTCGAGGACACGCTGGCGGCGGGCATGACGATGATCGACTACGCCAACCGCCGCCTGGGGTTCTACAACGAGGGATTGGCGTTCCACCACAGTTATCAACCCAACGTGGACCGCATGAACCGGCGCGTGCATATTTTCGCGCAGGAGTTGCAGGACTACCCCGCCTTCGCGGGCCTGACGTACACGTGGTTCCCGTGCCTGGGCGGGTACACCGAGGGCGGCGTGCCGGACGATCCGTATTTCGGTACGCGCATGGAGGCGTTGTACGCCCTCATGAAGGAAAAGGACGGCCTGACGCCCATTCCCTGGCAGGAGTTGTGGACGAAGCTGTACAACGAAAAGACCGCCATGCCGCCGGGCCCGGAAAAGAAGGCCCTGGTGGATCAGCGTCGGGAGTTTTGGCGTGTGGAGCAGTCGCGGGGGTTCGGGGACACGCTGGCGGAGTGGACGAAGCGGCTGAAGGAGATTCGGCCTGACTTCATTTCGACCACGAGCGAGAACAACGGACACGACGCGGGCAAGTCGATCGGCGACATGGCCCGCGGCCTGGACGCGATGAGCATGGAGAGTTACACCGACTACGGCGACTGGCCGGCGTCGACGGGTTGGAGCGTGGACTGGGCCAAGGCCGTCACGGACAAACCGTACTGGTTCTGCGTGGACGGCACGCAAGAGGACATCGCGATTCTGACCAAGGCGATGTACGCGTTTTCGCGCGGGGCCGAGGGCGTGGGTATTCCGATGGTTCACGCCGGCGAGGCCCGCAGCAACCGGATTCGCGGCAAAGGCATCGAGTTCTTCACGCAGTACGGCGCGCTGGTGACGGAGTTCACGCGCGAGTCGGCCGTGGCGGTGATGGTCAACGAGATTCAGTTCAATTTGTACGACGGTCATTCGCTGTACACGGCCTTGATGCGGCTGGGGCATTCGCCGATCGTGCTGTCGGAGCGGACGGTGGAGTCGGCGGGCGTTCCGGCCTATTTGAAGGTGATCATGATTCCGCGGCTGAACCTTTCGTACAGCGACGCGGCGATGAAGGGTCTGGCGGATTTCCAGAAGCGTGGCGGCAAGGTGGTGATCGTCGGCGAGTCGAAGGAGACGATCCCCGGAGCGATCGTGTGCGACGTGCCGTTCAAGAATTTATGGGACGTCGGCGGATTCCCGTTCCACAAGGAGTTCTGGGACGCGTTCGAAGGCATGAGGCCGGGCCTGGAGAAGACGTGCAAAGAGGTCGGACTGGTCGCGCCGTACGGTTCGCAGCCCGACAAGGCGCTGATCGTTCCGATGCACGCGGGCGGCATGACGTACGTGGCCGTGATCACGTCGCTCAAGGGCGAGAAGGACACGATGTTCCTGGAGAACCCCGGTGTTGAGGTCGCGGTGGGCGATGCCAAGACGGTGCTCAACCTGGTGACGGGCGAGACGCTGGCCGTCAAGGGCGGAAAGGTCACGCTGGATTTGGTGGGCGAGCCGTTCGCGCTGCTGGCGCTGCTGGACAAGGGACCGTCGGGCGTGACGCTCAAGCACCCGGCCAAGGCCAAAGCGAACGAGGTGCTGGAGTTGTCGGCGGCGGTGAAGGGGTTGCCCGCGGCGGCCCATGCGCCGGTGGAGTATACATTGACCGACGCCAAGGGCGCGGTTCGGGCGACGATGTACCGTCTGGCGAACGGCGAGAGTGTGACGTATCGGCTGGCCGGCACGGACGCGGGCGCGTGGACGGTGACGGCGAAGGAATTGCTGACGGGGCTTTCGGCGACGGCGAAGATCACGGTCGAGGCGTCTCCGATGCAGGTGGCGGCCGTGGTGCCGGAGGTGTTCATTCCGCACGCGGACCGTCTGGCGAGGCTGACCGGCGGGACGGGCGAAATTCGCGTGCTGCTGGAAGAGACGCAGGGCGACCTGGAGCCGTTGGCGAAGCAGTTGGTGGACGCGTTGACCAAGGCGGGGCGGAAGGCGGCGATTCAGCGGGTGGACGCGGCGTCGTTTGACACGTTGTGGCTGCGGTTCTGGCCGGGCAAAGCGGAGGAAGAGGTCACGGCGAAGATCGACGCCGGCGCCATCGTCGGGTTCCGCGGGCAGATGCGGTCGTACATTGACCGTGCCCGTCGCGTGGCCGTGGCGGAACGCGGCGGATGGAGCGACATCGCACCGCTGTACATTATTCGTACGGACGTGATTGTCTTCTCCGGCGGGCGGTTGGCGGACAGCCTGAAGGAGATCACCGACTGGATGGACACGCCCAACACGCCGGGCAAGGGACGCGGGATGATCGAGATCAGCCCCAGCGCGTTCTGGGCGGACAAGACGGCCGTGGCGGTGATTGCCAACGACGCGGCCGGCCGGCAGAAGGCGGTGGACGCGCTGGTGGCCGGCCTGGGCGGCGGCGTGGAGAAATTCACGTTTTCGGCCCCCGCCGCGACGGTGGCCAAGGCGTCGGCGAGCACCGACGGCAACGCGGTTCTGGCGATGAACAAGACGCTCAAGGGATTCGTTCCGCCGTCGCTGGTGCGCGATCTGATCGTCAGCGACGACGGGTTCGTCGGCGTGCGCGACCATCGCGACATGATGCACATTTTCTCGGCCGACCTCAAGCCGATTCGCAAACTTTCCGGGCAGGAGCCCTACGCTCTGACCAAGGGCGGGCGGTACGTATGGGCGACGGTGGACATTTTGAAGAAGCACGAGGCCTGGCATTTCGTGCAGGGCTGGGCGGTGCACATGAACGTGCTGGACAACGGGTCGAAGGACGCGCAGAAGATCGACCTGGTGGACCGGCCTTTCCGCGATGACGGGATGGGCGATTTCGCCAAGCAGTACGCGATCAGCCGCGACGGGAAGCAGTTGTTCTGCGGGCGGTTCGGCGGCGGATGGATGCTGTTCGACCTGGAGAAGAAGACGTACCGCGTGTTCGCGCCGGACCATCGTCAGGCGGGGTACATGGAGACGTTCCGCGAGGGTGTCCGCCCGACGTCGTCGGTGTTCAGTTCCGGCGGGAAGATGGTCGCGATGACGCTGGCCAATCAGCCGTCGGGGTACGGCGGAATGATGGGCCCGCCGGTGTTCCCGGTGTGCAACAGCGTGCAGGTGCTGGACGTCGCCAGCGGAAAGGTGCTCTGGCGAAAGGTCGGCGAGAAGATGATGGACTGCGACCTGGCGGCGATCGGCAACTGCCTGGCCGTCACGGACGACGCGTCCGCCACCGCCCTGATCACCTGGAAGCACCACGCGGTGATTATCAACGAGAAGGGCGAGGAGGTTTTCCGCCAGCAGATTTACGATTTCGCGAAAGCGCAGGGCGGCGACGCCCGTTCCAGCCCGCCGCCGATGCGCGTGATGATCCAGGCGGACACGGTCCTGTTCGCGTCGCAGCAGTACGTGCTGCTCACCGGCAAGGACGGCAAGAACCCCGTCACGATCATGATGCCCTCGATGTGCGACGCGGTGCTGTCGCCCGACGGAAAGACGGTGTACACGATCGACATGGACGGGCTGGTGGTCGCCCATGACCGCGCGGGCAAACCCCTGTGGAAGGGGCAGACCGAGGGCACGCGGTCTCGCCTGGCCGCGGTGTCCGACGGTGTGCTGGTGGCCGAGGGCGCGGGCAACGTGCGGAAGTTCGACCGGGCCGGCAAACCCGGACCGGCGGTGGCGGTGAACGCGCCCGACGCGGGCGAGTTGAAAACCACGCCGCTGGTGATGGACGGACCCGGAGCGTACGTCATGCCCGAGACGCTCGCGAGACTGACCGAGTTCGCCGGAGCGAAAGAGGCCGCCGCCTGGAAACCCCAGGGAAACGCCACCACGCGGTTCGGACGGTCCTTCCACGCGGTGAACGGGCCGCTGACGCTCTCGGCCGACGGCAAGGGGTCGTACCTGGTGCACCTGGTGTATCGTCACACCGGCGGGAGCACGAAGGTCCGGCTCGAGGGCGGATTCAAGCCCCGCGAGTTCATCCTGGACCTTCCCACGCCCGAGTACCGCTGCGTGGATTTGCCGATGGACGTCAGTAACAGTTTCAAGGTGACGGTCACGCCGGGCGAGGGGCTGGAGGTGGCCGAACTGGCGATTTATCGCTACACGGTTCCGGGCAACAACGGCGCGTTCATCAAAACGGCCGACTCGGAACTGCTCAGCGGCGGAAACACCGACGAGGGCATTTCGCTGGAGAAGTCGTCCAGCAGTGACGACCTGGGTCCGGCGCTGGTGCTCAACGACAAGGACCCCTCGCAGGTGGCCAAGGCCAACAGCGGGCGGATGAAGAACGTGAACATTTACTCGGTGAACATGGACCCGGACAAGGTGCAGGGGATGTACTACCGCACGACGGGCAACCCGCTGGAAGCCTTCGACGGGCTGAAGTATTCCGACAACAAATGCAGCGCGTGGACGCCGTGGTCGGTCGCCGGAACGCTGAAGGCGGTCATGGGATCGCGGATCGTCAGCGACCTGGGCTACCGGAGCCGGCCGAAACTGTGCCTGATTTACGAACGGTCGATGAAGCAGTCGGAACTGATGGACGGCCTGGCGGTGATGGGCGGAACCAAGGCCGACCTGCCCGACCCCGAGCGGTGGGCGCACCAGCCCAAGGTGATCGACGGGGTGTTCGGAAACGACCAGTTTTTCCATGTGCTTCGCATGGTCGGCAGCGAGCTCGAGGCGCTGTGCGTCTTCGCGTTCGGCCAGGGCAAGGACCACGGGTTCTCCGAAGTGGAACTGAGTGAGTAGTCGCCAAACGGCGACGGAGGGTGAATATGGCTTGCCGTTTTGCGCTGTGGAACGTGGCGTGCCCGCGGACAGATTGTGCCGCACAACGTTCCACAGCGCCAAACGGCAAGCCATTGGCCGGTTTGTCCGTCTGGAGAATGACGATTTTTTTGCAAAACCCAAACCGATTCCGGTGGTTGTAGTTAATCGGTAGGTTTTTCGTAAGCGGTCAGGATATACCGAACGATTTAGAAGGACACAGATTCACGCGGGTTGTGGTTTTCCACGCGGCGCCGGTTGTGGGCGTCGCGGGGTGGAATCGCGACCGGCAGGACCTTGAGAAAGGGCCTTTACATGAAGAGCAAGCGTTGCGTTGTCGCGGTGGTGATGTTGATGTCGCTGTGGTTGGCCGGTGTGGCGGCGGCGGGTCCGTTGGAGGACGCCAAGGCCGCCCTGGACCAGAAACAGTATGACCAGGTGGACGTCATTCTGGAGAAGGACCTCAAGGCCCGCCAGCCTTCGGCGGAGAGTTTGCGGCTGTCGCTGGCGGCGGCCGAGGCGCAGGGGCATCTGCTGACCGCGCACAAGCGGATCAACGCGCTGCTCAAGGCCATCGACAACAACGACCTGGACATGGTCTACCGTTCGGCGGAGATCGCCGAACGGATCGGCGACCCGCTGGCCCTGACGCGGTACCTGACATACGCCCAGCGTGTCAACGACAAGACGCCCAAGCTCCAGGCCGCCCTGGAGTACGTCCTGCAACGCGGCGGGTATGTCGCGGAGTACAAGAAGTATGTCACGCTGTTCGGCGCGACGCCGGTGGCGTGGGACCTCGGCGCCGGGATCATGGGGCGGCTCATCGAGGCCGCCGACGCCGCGAAACTGCTGGAAATGGGCGAGTTTCTCATCCAGACCTTCCCCGCGCCCCCGAACGTGTATGTCGTGCACGGATGGTTGCGCAACGCGGCCGATTCGTTCGTCTTCGGAAAAGAACCCAGGGACCGCTACCACGCGCCGCTGATGGTCATGATGAAGGGCACGCCCACGGGCATGGAACACATCGACCACATGACCGGGCAGAACGATCAGGCCTGGCCGAACGTGGAACAACGCGTCAAACTGTGCATGGAGTACGCCAAACGCGCCACGGCCCCCGCGCCCTGGAACATCCTGTCCCGCATCCAGCACGCGCGCGACCTGGAGGACCTCGACGCCCGCCTGGCCGTCGGACGCGACTACCTGTCGATCGAACCGATCTACCTGAACGCGGAAAATCCCGACGCCTACGAAACGTACCTGCGCGCCATGGTGGAAACCCCGCAGGTGTTCAACATTCCCGACAAGGTCCTGCTCACACCGGCCGACGCGATCAAGAAACTCGACGCGCTCAAGAAAAAGTACGAACCCTGGCAGATCACGCGCTGCTCGAGCGTGCTCCAGAACATCTCGGTGCATTTCCTGGGTTCACAGCCGGAGGCGCGGGTGGCGTTTCTCCGGTCGAACATTTCGTGGATCGCCCGGGAACAGATCGCCGACCTGCTGGCGCTGTCCGACGCGGCGAAGAATTACGAATCCATCATGGCCGAGGTCAGCAAGGGACGCTGCTATCGCGACATGGTCGACATCCGTTCGTACACGATGAATTACGCCGCGTCCACGCAAAACAAGGCCCTGATCACCCGCGTGGCGCGCGACCACATGATGATGTCCCCGGCCGACTGGAGCCGCGAATGGATTCAGGCGCACTTCATCAACCTGCCGGAGGAGGTCGTCACGGCCGACGAAAAACTGGCCTTGCTGAACGAGATGATCGCCCTGGCGGGCATTTCGCCGTCGATGAAGGCGCTGGCGGCCGAGATGGTCAAGGTGAAGGAATGGGCGGAGAATCCCACGTTCAAGGAGTTGCAGGAGAAGATCAAGGCCAATCCGGCCGGTAGCGATTTGCTGGCGTCGACGATCGTGGTGATGGCGAATCTGCCCCGCAATCCGGGCAATCCGCCCAAGGAGTTGGAGGCGGCCGTCGATAAGTTCTTCGCCGAGTACAAGGGAACGTATCCGGGCAGTCAGGAGGAGGCGACGGACCTCCAGGGCGTGCTGGTGGCGAAGATTTACAATCAGCAATGGCAGTGGTCGCATCAGAATCGTCCTGCCGTGGGGCGGCTGGTCGCCAAATGGAGCGAAAAACTGCCGGTCGGCGGGATTATGGAAGGTTTGGCGCTGACGTTCCAGCAGTGGAACTGGTGGGCGGAGATGTATCCGCTGGCCAAGCGGTATGTCGTGGCGACCAAGGAGAAGAATATTCCGGGCAACCCGAGCGTGTGGTGGTGGCTGAGCAACACGCAGTATCCCAGGGACGAATTCACGCCGTTGTTCACCGACGCCTACGGGCGCATGCCGGCCAACGCGGTGTTCAATTACTTCTACAACCAGCGGGGCCAGTTCGAGCGGAGGCGGCAGGTTCTCGCCGACGAGTGCGCCAAACTGCTGGCCACGCCGGGGCAGCAGATCACCGACATGAACGCGCTCCAGAACTGGACCAGCCAGATGTGGCACTGGAGCGGGCAGCAGAGCGCGGAGAACGGGTTCAAACTCCCGCTGGCCGCGATCAAGGCGCTGTGGGACAGTTACGTGAAGATCACCGCCGACACCGGGCGCGTCAACTACGACGTGGAGATGCACATCTACGGCCTGTACGTGCGCTGCGGATATGAGAAGGAAGCGGCGGAGTTTCTCACCAAGACGTATTCGACGTTTTTGAAGCAGCGTCCGCTGCTCCAGCAGATCGAGGCGGTGACGCAGATTTTCCGTCACATGAGTTTTCCGTACGACCCGCGGGCCAAGCAGGGCGACGCCGAGGTGGAAACCATCACCGACGGTTATCGCCGGGGCATGGTGTTCAATGTCTTGATTCCGATGTTGAAACAGGTTCCGCCGGCGGAGTATTCCAAGGTGACGATCCACAACAACTTCTTCGAGCCGATCAACGGCCTGCTGGGATACAAGCAGGACCCGGACCTTCAGGGCAAGGCCTGGGAGGCGGCGCGGTTCGTCGCGACGGTGATGGGCGGCGGGGCGCGGTCGGAAGTCGCGCCCAGCTACTGGTTCGCCGTCATGGGGCAACTGTGCGCCGAGGCCATCGAGAAGGAAGACTGGAACGAACTGAATCGCCTGACCGACCTGTACGCCTCGCTGGTGGTCAACGAGGGCGACTGGAACAACATGCTCAACAACTACATCGGCCCGCTGCTCAAGGCGATGGAGGCGAAAAAGGCGTACGAAAGCATCTTCGTGTTCATGGTGTCGCTGGAGCGGAGGTCCAACCCCCGCCCCGAGGCCGCCCGGCAACTGGTGATGCTCAAGAGCCGCGCGTCGACGTACATTCCCGAGATGATCGCCGTCGGGCCGGAAGACCCGACGTATGACCTGCACATGGCGGCGCAGGCGCTGATGCTCGGAAACGATCTCCGCGCGTGGGAACTGACCGAACCCAAACTCCGCATGATGCCCGACGTCTGGGAAACCCTCGAACCGTCGTACGTGGTGTGGGTGATCGGGAAGATGCGCAACAACAAGCAGTACAAGGAGGCGCTGGACTTCTGCTTCAAGGTGCTGCTCAGCGAGGCGAAACTGGACCCGGCCATCGCGGCCGGCGTGCTGCTGACCAAGGGCGACATTTACCTGGGCATGGAGAATTATCAGGCCGCCCGGATCGAGTTCGAGGGACTTCGCGCCAACGCGGCGTACGCGAAAACGCCCTCGGGCGCCCAGGCGATCTACCGCCTGGTCGAACTGCACATCAAAACCAAGAACTACCCGACCGCCCAGCAGATGCTCGATCGGATGGTCGACGCCGACAGCCTGGAAATGCAGGCCGAAGCGTACTTCTGGCTGGCCAAAATGAAGTACGACCGCGGCGAATACTCCGAGGCGGCCGACGACGTCAAACAGGCCAAGGAACGCGTGATGAATCACGTGGAGGCGACGCTGCTGGAGGCCGAGATCAACCTGGCCCGGAAGAAGATTTACAACCCGGAGGTCCCGATCGGCGACCGGGTGCTGAGCACCGTGGCGATTCCGGGCAAGCCCCTGGTGCTGCAAATCCAGGACTCGAACCTGTCGGTGGCCCGCGCGGGCAAGGACATTCCCGTGCTGGTGACCACCTCCAGCGGAGACCGCGAGCGCGTGAGCATGCACGCCGACCGCGAGACGAAAAACCTGTTTATCGGAACGATCAACACGACGCTGGGCAAGGCCACGCCGGGCAACCTCGTGCTGGAACTCAAGGGCGACGACACGATCAACTACATCATCGACCCGGAATTCCAGGAAGCCAACAACATCAATTACTCCGCCAAACCGATGTGGGTGCGTTCCAACGCCCGCCTGACGGCCAGCGCGGGGGAAATCCTGACCGAAGAGGAAGAGGAACGCCGCGAACTGGAACGCCAGCTCAACCGCCGCCGGATCATCGGCAGCCGGCAGGATGAAATTTCCCGCGACGGCCGGACCGTCCGGCCAGGGTCGAGCATTTACGTGCAGGTGATCGACCCGGACCGCTCGCTGACGGACAATCCCGACACGGTGACGGTGAACGTGCGGACCTCCAGCGGCAGTTTCCTGGAGAACGTGAAACTGACGGAAACCGGACCCTACACGGGCATGTTCCGCGGGGCGATCCCGACGGCCGTTCCGCTGCCCAAGGCCTCCGCCAGCGACACCGAGGAGGGCAAGACCCCCGCGAGCATGATCCTCAAGCAGCGCACCGCCGACTGGACCAGCCAGGCCGACGGACGCAAACCCAAGTGGGTCGAAGTGGACACGATGAGTTCCTGCGACGTCAGTTCGATCCAACTGCTGATTCCGCAACTGGCGAACATCCGCGAAATCAGCGTGCAGGGTCTGCTGGCCGACGAATACGAGGAACTGGCCACCTTCCCCGTCCGCACCGACGAAGCCAAGGGCGGACTGATCCTGGACATCGCCCCCGAACAACAGGGCGGCGGTTTCGAACAGATCAAACGGCACCTCCGCCTGGCCGGAAACACCAGCCAGCCGCAGCCCGACCCCTCGTTCACCCGCGACACGACCTACCGCAAAGGCGGGGACGGGTGGATGACGACGCGGCTGCGGGGCATGTTCCACCACGACGGCGGGACGCTGGAACTGAAGTTCATGCAGGCGACAAGCCCGAACAACTGGCAGTACGCGTACCTGGTGATCGACGGGCAGGTCGTTCTGGGCGGGAACATTAACAACAACACCATCGGCGCCACCGGGCGGGCGGAACTGGCCAAGGGTGTGCACACGATGGAAATCTACGTGATGGACCACTGGAGAAGCTCCACGGCCGTGGTGGGCTATCGCAAGGACGACGGAACGTTCGAGCCGATTTCCGCCGACTGGTTCGATCCGGCCAAGCGTCCGGCCCTGAAGGAAGCGCTCGAGAGCCGCGCGACCCTGACGATCAAGGGCGACACGCTCAGCGTGGACCTGCCGGCCGCCAAGCGGCTGCGGAAGGTGCGCGTGAATTTCAACGATTTCACCGGACAGTCCGTCAGCGTTCGGGAATTCATGATCAAGGACGCCAAGGGCAAAGTGATCGTTCCGGGGAACGAGGACTTCACCAAGGGCCTGAACAACACCGCGCTCCAGGTGGCTCCGGGCGACGAGATTTACGTGTCCTACCTTGACGAACAACGCGTCGAAGGGCCTGAAAAGCTGCTGACGGCGAACCTGAACGCGTCGTACTACAACGG